>Ga0302326_10000071_pt1 | contig 254894 bp, 205 predicted proteins | sample Palsa_T0_3_FD_202264 | JGI IMG/M metagenome (GOLD analysis project Ga0302326, IMG submission 202264) | Peat permafrost microbial communities from Stordalen Mire near Abisko, Sweden - Palsa_T0_3 | ecosystem: Environmental > Terrestrial > Soil > Palsa > Peat permafrost | place: Sweden: Abisko... | reverse complement strand
GCGTCCAATTCGTTCAACGAGACGTAATAGGGCAGCGTGGCCACTTCGTCCTGCGCGGCGAGGTATACGGTCGTCTCTCCGATCGGCGGCGGAAAGCGGAATCGTTCGGCATCGCCGAATCGATTGCCTTTGTGAAATTTCTTGCCGCGATAATAGATCGGCTTGGACACCGCTTCGTCGAATGCAACTTCCGGCGACCACGTTGAGACGGCGCCCTGGCTGTTGGTGCTCTCGAATAGCCGCACCGCGGCCCCTTCGGTCGTATCTAAGATTTCTGTGCCGCGCTTTATGAGGAGATTGGTAAGGCCCGGTGCCGCGCCGGCATTGATCACTGCAATACGATTCTTCGAAATGAAGCGCTTGTGATAGCGAAGCTGCTCGGCTTTGAAGGGATTGCGCGTCAAGCGCGAATTCAGATCGAGATAATGCGCGCGAAGGTGAAGCGCCGCGCGAAGCAGGATTTCGTTGAAAATTGCGGGCGAGGCGTTAATGAGGAGATGGCAACTCCGGCCGGCGCGAATCACCGACCAGATATTTCGCGCATTCACTTCGGCGATTTCGAGCTGGCTCTTCTTGCCGAGAAAGCGCCGCGCGCGTTCAACGTCGCGATCGCCGCACCACACCGTGTGGCCCAGCCGCACTAGCAGTTGCGCCAGCAGCGAGCCGGTTCCGCCAACTCCCACCACGAATATTCGCATTGGCTCGAAACTGTACCATAACCGCTAACGCGGCCGTGCCGCCGCTTCGCGCCCGAAAATTCGCCTAACCGGCTAAATTTCCCGGCTGACGCTGTTATTAGGGGTTATTAAGGCTCAGGTCGAAACTCCTCAACCCCAAATCGCGTCAGATTAGTTAGCACCTTGAGCGGTCCAAGTGCTCCCGCGAAGGCCCAATCGGTCTTCGCCCTGAAGGGATTCAACTCATGTTCAACACAGTACGCCGCAGTTCTCTTCTTCTTATTTTGATTTTGTCTTGCGCCGCTGCAACGTTCGCGCAACAAAGCCCTCCGCCAAGCAGCGCGCCGGCCAGTGCGCCAACGGGGCCTGGCAATCGCAGGATCACGCTTGATGTCGTGGTCACGCCGAAGTCGGGGCCGCCTGTGGGCGATCTTCAGCAGCAGGATTTAACCGTCCTGGATAACAAATCTCCGCAAACTATCGCGTCATTCCGCGCCGTCACCGGGCGCGATGCTCCGATTGAGGCCATCCTGGTGATTGATACGGTCAACACGGATTACGATCGCATCTCGTACGCACGCATACAGATCGACAAATTCCTGCGCGCTGAGGCAGGCCGCCTCGCATACCCCATCGCAATAGCGGTCGTCAGTGATAAAGACGTCCAGATTCTCGGGGGCAGCTTTTCCACCGATGGCAATGCGCTCGCTACCGCTCTCGATAAAGACGAAATCGGCCTGCGCATGATTACCCGCTCGACCGGATACTACGGCGCGACGGAGCGCCTGCAGATTTCGCTCCACGCCCTGCATCAGCTTGTTGCCAGCGAGGCTCCGCGGCCCAAGCGCAAGATCATGCTCTGGATTTCTCCGGGCTGGCCGCTGCTCTCTGGTCCGAACACCATGCTCGACTCGAAGGAGCAGCAACAGATCTTCGCGGATATTGTGAGTTTCTCGAATCAGCTCGAGCAGGCTCGTGTGACGCTCTATAGCATCAATCCTTTGGGCACCAACGAATCTCTCACTCAGGAATCGTATTACAAGGATTTCTTGAAAGGCGTCAGCAAGCCTAGCCAGGTTTTGATTGGAAATCTCGGACTGCAGGTGCTCGCGGTTCAGAGCGGCGGGCTTTCTCTCAGCTTGAGCAACGATATCGCTGGGGCGTTGACAGAATGCCTGGCCGATAGCGCGCCTTATTATGAGATTTCGTTTCTGGCGCCTGCGTCTGCGCAGCGGGATGAATATCACCATTTGGAAATTAAGATTGATAAGCCTGAACTGACGGCCCGCACTCGGCAGGGATACTACGCGCAACCTTAACGCGCATCGACAGCCGGATTGACTGGCGTGCACGAATTGATCGCGCACCCCCGGGCGGGGGTGCCGGCGGATTAACAGGTCCCGCACCCGCGAGTGAGCTACAATGAGGTTCTCCGACCACCGTTCCTACGGGAGAGACAACCTAAGGAATAGGTGGCGAATCCCGCAGCATCGCGGGATGACGGTCCGGGTGGAAACGCCCTGGCCTCCCTTGTTTGGAAAGGAGACCGGCAGCGCCCTTCGTTGCAATTGCAACTGTAGCGAGGGTAGCGGTCTCGCCCGAGTCCAAACACGAACTCGGGCATCATAGTTTCTAGGGTCACTCGTCCCTAGAGGCACTTGTTCCTAGAGGCACTTGTAGCGCCGGGCTTCAGCCCGGCAGCCTTAATTTTGGATTCGATTTTGCGCATGCCACTAACCGACAAATTCGGCCGCCAAATCACCGACCTGCGGATTTCGGTTACTGACCGTTGTAATTTCCGCTGCGTCTATTGCCGCTCGGCTGATCCTGAAAATCACGTGGCGGGCCACGAGTTGCTGCGATGGGATGAGTTCGAGCGTCTCGCGCGCATCCTCGTTGGCATGGGAATTCGCAAGGTGCGCGTGACGGGCGGCGAGCCGCTTGTGCGCGAGGGCGTCGAAGATTTCATCGCGCGCTTGAAGGAAATCGGCGTCGCCGATCTTTCGATGACGACGAATGGCCATCTGCTCGCGGAGCGCTGCGAACGTCTCGTCGTTGCGGGCCTCGATCGAATCAATATCAGCCTCGATTCGCTCGATCCCGCGCGCTTCGAGCACGTGACGCGTACGAAATCATTCGGCAAAGTGATGGCGGGGATTGACGCGGCTCAAGCATCGCGGCTGCGCCCGGTAAAAGTGAATGCCGTTCTCGTGCGCGGATTGAATGACGGCGAAGTGGAAGCGTTCGCCGAATTTGCGCGCGACCGCGATTTGATCATGCGATTTATCGAATACATGCCGCTCGACGCGGATCGGAATTGGTCGCGCGATCTCGTGGTTACGGCGGCTGAGGTGAAGCGGCGCATCGAAGCGCGCTGGCCGCTCGTTCCCATCGCGCACGAACCGAGCGAGACCGCGCGCAAGTATAAATTCGTGGACGGGCGCGGCGAGATTGGTCTCGTGGCGCCGGTATCGCAGCCGTTCTGCGGCCATTGCTCGCGCATTCGATTGACGGCTGACGGAAAGCTGCGCACCTGCCTCTTCAGTAAAGACGATCACGACTTGAGATATTTATTGCGTGGCGGCTCGAGCGATGATGAAATCGCCTGCGAAATCCGCGCCATCGTCGCCGAAAAAGAAGAAGGCCATCGCATCAACGAGCCGGATTTCCGCCCGCCCTCGCGGACGATGGTATTTATTGGTGGCTGAACGCGGAGATGTCGGATAAATCGCTCTAACGCATCTCGTTCGTAGGGGCGGGTCTAAGACCCGCCCGGCCTTGAAGAACCGCCAGCCAGCGCAGGATCGACATAATCGAATGAATGACCCTGAATCCAGATTGTTTACACTCAGCGAAGCGGAAGAAACTCGCGCCGAGATCGAACCGAGCCTGATCGAAGCCATGGAATCGCGCCGCAAAATGGCCGACCTCGAGGCGACGATCCTCGCGCTCACCGAACGAATCGTGCGCATGGGCGGCGTTTCGATCCCATACGAAAAGGCCGCAGCAACGCGGCTCGAGCGCGACCGCGTGGCCGCATCTTTGCAAGACGCCATTGACCGCATCCATTCCACCGGCTGCGTCGTCAAGGACCTCGACGTGGGCCTGCTCGATTTCCCCGCTCGCATGGATAATCAGAACGTCTATCTCTGCTGGCGCCTCGGCGAGGATCGGATTCGCTTCTATCATTGTCAGGACGAAGGTTTTGCGTCGCGCAAGCCGATCGATCCTCGCGATCAAGGCTACAGCAGCCCCATTCAGTGAAATGCTACTCCGATGGCGTGAAACTGGAATTGCGGCGCGTTCACCGCGCCGATTCTTGCCGTATTTTGCACGTGGCGCTAAGAATCAAAGTGTGCCGAGAGGAATTTGAGTGAGCGATGAACGCGCGAACCGCCTGAAAAATTCCGTGAGCCCGTATCTCCGTTCTGCCGCGCATCAGCCGGTGGACTGGCACGAATGGGGCGAAGAAGCGTTCGCTCACGCGCGTGCCGAAGGCAAACCGATACTTCTCGATATCGGCGCGGTCTGGTGCCACTGGTGCCACGTGATTGACCGCGAGAGCTACGAAAATCCGCAACTGGCCGAGATCATCAACGCAAATTATGTCCCCGTGAAAGTGGATCGCGACGAGCGGCCCGATGTGGACTCGCGTTATCAGGCAGCTGTCAGCGCGATGACGGGCCAGGGCGGCTGGCCGCTCACTGCATTCCTCACGCCCGACGGAAAGCCATTTTTCGGCGGCACATATTTTCCTCCCGAAGATGCGATGAATCGCCCCGGCTTCCGCCGAATTCTCTTGAGCGTTGCCGAGGCGTTTCGCACTCGCCGCGACGAAGTGGACAAAACCGTCAAAGTCCTCGAAGAGGCCGTCTCGAAAGCGGAGGCATTTCAGGGCGCGAAGGCAAATTTCGATCCCGGCGCCGCGACCGCGATGGTCGATTCCATCACTTCGATGTTCGATCCGCGCAACGGCGGCTTCGGCCAAGCGCCAAAATTCCCCCACGCCGCAGCCGTTGATTTGCTTCTCGAGCGTTATCAGACATCGCGTGAGCCGATGTTGCTTGCCGTCGCCGAGAAGACGCTCGTGAACATGGCGCTCGGCGGAGTGTACGACCAGCTCGCCGGCGGATTCCATCGCTACTCGGTTGATGAGCGCTGGCTGGTGCCCCACTTTGAGAAAATGTCGTACGACAATTCCGAGCTTCTGAAAAATTATCTCCACGGGTTTCAAGTGACGGGACGGCCGCTCTTCCGTGAAATCGCCGTAGGAATTATTCACTGGGTGGATGAAGTCTTGTCGGATCGCGAACGCGGCGGATTTTACTCGAGCCAGGACGCCGATCAGACGCTCGATGACGACGGCGACTATTTCACGTGGACGCTCGACGAGCTGCGCGAAGTTCTCAGCGCGGAAGAAGCGCGCGCGATGGAGCTTTACTACGACGTAGAAGCGCACGGCGAAATGCATCACAATCCCGCGAAAAATGTCCTTTGGGTCGCGCGCGGCGCCGATGAAGTCGGGAAGCAACTGGGAATCGGCGAATCCGACGCGCGGCTTCTCATCGCCCGCGCCCAGGGCAAAATGGCAGACGCGCGTCTCGGCCGGGCGGCGCCGGCAGTGGATACGACGGTCTACACGAGCTGGAGCGCGATGTTTGTGTCGGCGTATCTAGAGGCCGCTCGTGTTCTCGGCCGCGATGACTGCCGCGATTTTGCGCTGAAGACACTCGATCGCCTTCTTTCGGAAGCATGGAATCCCGCCGAGGGATTTTTGCATCGCGTGGGCGGCGCGCCAATTTCCGGAATGCTCGACGATCAAATTTTCGCCGGGCTGGCGCTCCTCGACGCCTACGAAACAACTCTCGACCGCCGCTGCTACGACGCTGCCGAAAAGACTCTTCAGCTGGCTATCGAAAAATATGCAGATCCGGAAGGCGGCGGCTTCTTCGATCGCTCGCGCGACGCCGCGGCAATCGGCGGCCTTGACGTTCGGCGGAAGCCATTCCAGGATTCGCCGACGCCGGGAACGAATTCGATGGCGGCAATTTTGTGCGACCGGATGTACGGCCTTTCCGGCAACCGCCTCTATCACGACTGGGCGGAGAAAACTCTCGAAGCGTTCGCAAAAATCGCGCCGCAGCTCGGCTTGTTCGCCGCATCCTACGCGCTCGCCTCGATTCTCCACGCGCGGCATTCGTTGCAGGTGGTGGTGACGGGCGCGGCCAACGATCGCTCGGCTGCGGAACTCGAACGCGCCGCGAACGGCGTTTATCGCTTCGGCAAATCAGTCCTGCGCGTTACGCCTGAACGCGGCGCAAAATCAGCTCTCGCGCCCGCGCTACAAGAGACAATTCCACATTTGAATGCCAACGACGTGCAAGCGCTGGTCTGCGTCGAAACGACTTGCCATCCGCCGGTCACGGATCCCGCTCAGCTCACCACGATCCTGACCCGCGCGGATGCAATCACGGCAGCTGCCGCAGGCACAGCAACGCCCTAGACATCTCCGCATTAGCCGCTCGTCCGTCGGCGATCATTCCAACTTCTTAATCCTAGGATTTCATTCAGAGCCCGCAGGCCCACGCTTCGGGGGAAACTCGAGTGTCACCTTTAGTCTAAAATTTGCTCATATACACAGGATGGCTGTGATGGCTGGCGAACTAAGCTATCGCCCATGAGGAGAAAAAAATGCCCAGGGTTCTTCTGGCTGTCATCTTGGTGATACTTCTATTAGCCGTTTTGCCCACCTGGCCTTATAGCTCTGGCTGGGGATATTACCCGAGCGGCGGCCTCGGTTTGATTCTGCTGATTATCATTGTCCTAATCGTCGCAAAGCGAGTGTAAATTCCCGACTAAGATGGTCGTGCAACGAGGGAACTAACTCTTGATTCATTCTTAGTGGTGTCTCTCCGTGTAGCGTCATCTACCTACTTCATCAGAGCCCGGAGGCTCCCGCCTCCGGGAAACCATCGCCCGCATTCGCTTGAGAGAATCACAATGAACGGGAAAACTTGGCAAGACACTTCGCTCGGAACACTCTGCACGCATGCTGCCTCAGTGCTTATAGCTGATCGGTCGCGGCAGTCCCGGATCCGTCGGTCCCGGCACGGGAGTGGGCAGCGGCTCTGGGCCGGGAGAAGGAAGGTGCGGTTCCTCTGGGCCTTGAGGCGGAATCTCCGGCTGCGGCGGTAGGGGCGCGGGTTGCTCAGGTTGTGGCGGCTGCGGCCCTCGCTGCTCGGGTCCCGAAATGCCCGGGTCTTTTATGTCTATCTCGCCAGTCTTTGTCATATTCCAGCCTTTTACGCAAATACCCTTATAGCGATCACACAAGGCCGGCGCAGTCGGCAGATGCCAGTATTTTCATTGGTGCGTTACTTGAACCGTTGAAATGCGGGCGTTACTTGAGGATGCCGCTCTACCAAACGGCGAACCAAAAGCGGATTCAGCTCCGGCGAACAATCAAGCACGTGATGTCGTCGTGCTGCGCGGCCCCTCCGACGAAGTCGTCGAGGACATGCATGATGTGCGCGAGTGTGAGCGCCGATCCTTCTTGACCAACCGCCTGGAGCAGCGACAACAGGCGCGCTTCTCCGAATTGCTCCTCGTCATCGTTTCTCGCCTCCGTGACGCCGTCGGTGTAGATCACCAACAAATCTCCAGCTTCGAGCCGCGTAATTCCTGTCTTGTAGATTTCCTTCAGCTCGATGCCCAGGGGAATATTTTCCGATTCCAGCCGCTCGATTCTCCCATCCTCGCGTTTGAGAATCGGCGGGCTGTGACCAGCGCTAAGGAAACGAAGATCTCCCGTCGCAGGGTCCAGTTCGGCAATGAAAGCAGTCGTGAACCGGCCATGTTGACTATTGGCACAGACCTGGCGATTCAGGCCTACGGCAAGCTCAGAAAGCGTGCCGCTGCCGCCGGCGAGAGCTCGCAAACTCCCTTGGAATGTGGCCATCAGCATCGCCGCCGGAACGCTCTTCCCTGAAACATCCGCCACGGCGATCAATAGCGGGCCATCGGTGGCTCGTAGAAATGCGTCGTAATAATCTCCGCCGATTGTTTTGGCGGGGCGTGTAGCAAAAGCAATATCCACTCCCGGCACATCGGGCGCTCTGCGAGGCACCAACCATCGCTGGATTTCCCGGGCGATCTCGATATCTCGCTTCATCGAAATGTGGTCGGCGATCACCAGGATCAGCAAAATAAGCAGGCCGCCGAATGCCAGCATGGCTTCCAGTTCCCGGGTAACAAATAGAAAGTGAAAATCAACCAGCGAGAGTAACGCTAGGAACATCGTGAAAAGCAAAAACAGCCGCCGTGGCGGCGAAAGCTTCCTCAAGACACTCCAAAACAAAGAGCCGAAGAGCTTAAACGGCTGCTTCCAGGATCGATCGTCCTTATCTAAATCTGAGCGTTTATCGAGGTCCTGTCTGTAGAGGCGCGAGCTTTCCTGGGCTTCCGATTTGAACTGCGTCCAAAGTTCCTCAAGCTCCATCCCGGCAGTCAGCCGGCGCCAGCGATCTTTGGAGTGCCACAGGGCGCGTTTGGCGCGCGTCTTTGAGTCGTAGAAAAATTTCTTGATTTTATCGAAAGCCATGCGTCATTCATCCAAGGAAGGGGCCACATAGCGAGTGTACCCCCATGCCGTTTGAGGCGGGGATTGCTGAGCCGGATTCATTCGGAGTAGATACGGTCAGCGTGCGTAAGTAGTCCGCTTCTGTTGACTTGCTTGTGGGCGCAGAGGAAGACTCGCTGCAAATGCCAAAGTCCCAGCCGATCATCGGCCGGGCCATCTCTCACTATCGCATCGTTGAGAAGTTGGGCGGCGGGATGGGTGCCTCGTTTCCACCCGGAATGCCAAAAACGTGCGTTCTATAGTCGGATGACGGCCTTGCCGCGGAGGCCGCCGTTGCGCAGCTTTTCGAGTAGCTGCGCCGTGCCGTCCAGTTCAACCGTCGAGCGGATTCGCGCAGTGATCTTCCCCTCCTTGAGCATGTGCGCAACCTCGTTCAGCCCTTGCGGCGATGACAATGGATTCGTGTTCCCGGCAACGTTTTGCGCCGTGATTTTGCGCTCTGCGAACCACTTCTCGTCGGCCGCGTAGATCGTCGAGACCAGGCTGCCTCCGGACTTGAGAATCTCAGCGTCGCGGCGAATTGCGTCGGCGCCGTTAACGAGATCGAGGACCGCGTCGACCCCTTCCGGGTGAGCCGCGTGCAGTGCGCTGACCGCGTCACCAGCTTTGGTGTCGTAGACTTCTTCGGCACCGAGGCGCCGGGCTTCGTCGGCGTCGCCGCGAACCGTCGCGATGACGTGTGCGCCGCGGGCTCGCGCCATCTGCACCGCGTAGCCGCCGACTCCGCCGGTCGCGCCCATCACAACGACGCGCTGCCCGATGCGACGCCGAGCATATCGAGCGCCCTAAGCGCAGTGATGGCCGCGATGGGCAGCGCGGCGGCCTGTTCGTCAGTGACTCCGTCGGGGATACGCGCCAGCGGTTCCGTCTTCACTCCCGGTGCGACGGCGGTGTACTCGGCATACGCGCCGTGCGTCCGTGCCATGCCGAAGATACGGTCGCCGGCGCGAAAATCGCGTTCTCCGGCCGGAACGCGTTCGACCACACCTGCGAAGTCTGCGCCCATGACGAAAGGATAGGTAGACGCGGCGGTCAGTCTTTCGACCAGTTTGTAGTCGATCGGATTAACTCCCGCACACTTCACGCGTATTAGGAACGCGCCGTCCGCGGCGGGAATCGGCAGATCGTGGATTGCTGGAGCTTCACCGAAGCTCCCGACGGCGAATGCGCGCATGTCTCGCTCCTTGGGCATACCACCTGTTTGTTTATAACAACTTTCATCGGAAGTATCGACAGCTCCGAACGAATGACGACAGCATCACTCCCGACAAGCCGGGCAATCGGACAGTGCCGAATACTCGATTTTGTAGATCCATCATGATCGTTCATTCAGAGCCGGGAGGCCCCCGCCTCCCGGTCTAACTCTCGCCGCATCGCATTGCGCTGCCTTGGGGTTATAATCTCGCTCGCTTGTGACGCTGCCCGCGCTTCGAAAATTCTGTTTGCATTGGGACAAATTCGCGGTCCGCCAGCGCAATTTTCATTTGCAGCGGAAGGAGTACGAAAGATGAAGTATAGAAAATTGGGCAACACCGGACTCATCGTAAGCGAGCTGGCGCTTGGCACCATGCAATTCGGCGGCAAGATGAACATGGGCAACCTCGGCCAGGAGGACACAACGCGCATGGTGAAGTTAGCTCTGGATAAGGGCATCAACTTCATCGATACCGCGGACGTGTACAGCCTTGGCGAGAGCGAGACTTTGGTCGGTAATGCCTTAAAGGGTGTGAGGAAAGAAATCGTCCTGGCCACCAAAGTCCGCCTCCCCATGAGCGAAAATCTCAATCGAAGCGGCGCGACCCGCGTCAACATCATGCGCGAAGTGGAGGGCAGTCTCCAGCGGCTGCAGACCGATTACATAGATCTTTACCAGGTGCATGGGTGGGACAGCAACACTCCGCTCGAAGAGACGCTGCGAACACTCGACGATCTTGTGCGCCAGGGCAAGGTCCGCTATATCGGGCTATCCAACCTCATGTCATGGCAGGCGGCCACCGCAGTTATGCTGCAGGAGCGGCTTGGGTTGGAAAAATACGTTACGGCCCAGATGTACTACAGCCTCGTGGGTCGGGGTCTCGAATATGAATTCCAGTCGTTCGCCGAATACTACAACATCGGTATCTTGGTTTGGAGTCCGCTAGCCGGCGGCTTCCTCTCCGGCAAATACAGCCGCGCCAACCCTGCTCCTGCCGGCACGCGATTCGCAGAGGCAGGTGCGTTCGTGCCCTTCGACAAAGAGATGGGCTACCGCGTCGTGGACGTTCTGAAGCAAGTGGCCAGCCGCAATAACGCAAGCCCAGCCCGTGTAGCGCTCGCGTGGTTATTGGCGCGGCCCGCCGTCAGCAGTGTGATCGTCGCTGCCCGCAAAGCGGAGCAACTGCAAGACAACATCGCTGCCGTGGACCTTCAGCTTTCCGGCGAAGATGTCCGGCTTCTGGACGCGGCGTCGGATCCGGGCGTTCCCTATCCGAAGTGGATGGTCCTTCAGCTCGACACCGCGGAAGACCCGCGCTCGAAGGCTCTCTATCCTGAGCGCTACGCTGATGGCGGTCCGTGGAGGGACCTCCGCGGGAGCGGATGGTCCAGCTGAGCGCGCCTGCTATCCGCGACAAAACGCTCTCAACGTGAGCGACCGCGTTGTAAATCCCGGCTGATGGCTAGCGCCGGGCTAGCTCCCAGCCCTGGAATTCCAGCGTTCCTTCCGTTACTCATTGATGCGAATCTTCGCCGAAAATGTCCGCGCTGGGCTCGCAACGAATAAACTTTCCACATGGCAATCGGTACGCCCTGAACATGGCAGAGGAACAATCAAACCGTCGAAAGTACCCGCGCGTCCGCGGGTCTAAAGGGATGTTGGTCGGCTGGAAATCGGTCGGCCAAACGTGCACTTCCCACGTGGGCACGATGAGCCTCGGAGGCATCTATCTGCACGCCGATAATCCTCCGGGCGAAGGTTCTCCCATCGAATTGATTCTTGAATTGCCCACCGGACAAATTCGCGCACGCGCCGTCGTGCGCAACTTGACTTCGGGTAAAGGCATGGGCGTTCAGTTTACCCAGATGAAACCGCAGGACCGGGCGAAGCTGACTCAGTATTTGTCTCTGCAGGAGAACTCTCAAAAAGCTGTCGCCGCCGTTTCAGCTCCGAAGTCGCGGCTGGCAAATTCTCAGCTAGCCATTTGGTACCGGCGCGAGGAGGCGGCACAATTTCAATTTGAGCAGGAACTCAGTCGCCTGATTGAGCTGACCGGCAAGAGCACCTACTATCAGCTTCTCGGAGTCACAGCCGACTCTCCGGTTAGTCAGGTCAAGAAAAGCTATCACTCGCTGGCCCGCAAATTCCATCCCGACAATCATATGGGTAAGCGCGATTTAATTGCATCGCTCAAAGAGCTGATGGCCGTCATCACAGAAGCTTACAAGACGCTCGAAAACCAGGAGAAACGCACCGCCTATGACAAACACCTGGCCGCCACGGGCGCTTTTACCATGCACCGAGGGAAGGCGCGCGCCGCGGAATCTGTCGAAGAATGGTTCAAGCGCGCTAACGAATGCCTGCGCGCGAAAAACTTTGTAGGCTCGATTGTCTGGCTGCGTAAATGCGTTGAAGCGGCGCCGGATCACGCTGTGTACCGAGCCATGCTGGCACGCAGCCTTGGGACCTTGCCCCAATACGGCGCCGAGGCAATCGGACACTTCCGAAAGGCGATCGAGCTCGATCCATGGCGGGAGCCGGTCTACGTTCAGTTCGCCGAACTTTGCGAGAAAATGGAGCTTCCAGATCTCACACACGCGGTCTATTCCAAGCTGCTGGAAATCAATCCCACGCATGCCAAGGCTCTCGAGCGCCTTGCCGAACTTGAGGCAGGGCAGAAGGGCCAGAAATCCCCCGCACGAATCTCCCAATTGCTCGGCAAAAAACGCTGAATCTGGTGCTCGCGATCAGCTTTGAGGCACTGTCTGCGGCGCCGGCGGCGCAGTTGGAGCTACAGGTTTCGCCGGAGGTGGTTCGTACCGCGATCTCCCGGGCGCCTGCTTGACCGCCGTCTTTTTCGGCTTCTTTGCTTCCCGGCCTCGCTTGTCTCGATTGCCCATCGCTCACTCCTCGTCGTGCTGGATGTCGCTGAATATCCTAGTATCGCTTTGCCGGCCGTCTCGAATCAAATCAAACTGATTCATTAACGGCCCTTCGCCCGGGTTGCTGGCCTTCCTGCCCGGTGCGATAATGACGATTCACTTGGAACTTCGCGCCCGCCTCGTGGTGTAATCACAGTTCGCCGCGAATTCGGCGCAGGGGGTCACGATGGGACTGAGGGACGCTTGGATTGAGAAGAGAACCGCCGCGATGAACGGCGGCGGGCGAAATTTCTCGCAGATGCATTACGCGCGCCGCGGCGTGATCACCGAAGAAATGCAATTTGTCGCATGCCGCGAAAAGCTCGAGCCCGAGCTGGTCCGCAGCGAAGTCGCGCGCGGCCGCGCCATCATTCCCGCCAACATCCATCACCGCAATCTCGAGCCGATGGGCATCGGCGTCGCCTTCCGCTGCAAAATCAACGCCAACATCGGCAATTCGGCCACTACGTCGAACGTCAGCGAAGAACTCGAAAAGCTTCACCGCGCCGTTCACTACGGCTCGGACACCGTGATGGACCTCTCGACCGGCGGCGACATCCCCGCGATTCGCAAAGAAATCATCAACGCCTCGCCCGTGCCCATCGGAACTGTCCCGATTTACGAAGCGATCTCGCGCGTTCGCCGCCCGGAAGATTTGACCATCGAGCTGATGCTCGAAGTGATCGAAGAGCAGGCCGAGCAGGGCGTCGATTACATGACGATCCACGCTGGCGTCCTTCGCGAATCTTTGCCGCTCGTGCGCAATCGCATCACGGGAATCGTCAGCCGCGGCGGCGCGCTTCTCGCGCAGTGGATGAGCTTCCACAAGAAGCAAAATTTCCTCTACGAGAATTTCGACGCCATCTGCAAGATTTTCCAGAAGCACGACGTCAGCTTCTCGCTCGGCGACGGATTGCGCCCCGGCTGCCTCGCCGACGCAAGCGACGAAGCGCAATTCGCCGAACTGAAAATCCTCGGCGAGCTGACCAAAAAAGCCTGGGAATACGATGTGCAAACGATGATCGAAGGCCCCGGCCACATCCCGATGGATCAGATCGAATTGCAGGTAAAAAAAGAGAACGAGCTGTGCTACGAAGCGCCGTTCTACACGCTCGGTCCGCTCGTCACAGACATCGCGCCCGGTTACGACCACATTACCAGCGCCATCGGCGCCGCCATGATCGGCTGGCACGGCGCTTCGATGCTCTGCTACGTCACTCCAAAGGAGCATCTCGGCCTGCCCAACGCCGACGACGTTCGCCAGGGCGTAATCGCCTACAAAATCGCGGCGCACGCAGCCGACGTCGCGCGCCATCGCCCCGGCGCCCGCGATCGCGACGACGCACTCAGCTACGCCCGCTTCCTCTTCGATTGGAACAAGCAATTCGAGCTCTCGCTCGATCCCGACACCGCTCGCGCCATGCACGACGAAACTTTGCCCGACGATTTCTACAAGGACGCGAAATTCTGTTCCATGTGCGGCCCGAAATTCTGCTCCATGAACACGACGCAAATCGCCGAAGCCTACGCCGGCCAGACGCAAGAAGATCGCAAGCAAAAATTCGTCGAGCTTCTTGCCAAGGTCGAGAAATAGAGCAGCCGGCGCATGGTCACGCACGTCGGTCAAAATTTCATTCGGCGTAGAGCGTCACGCATCTTCGTTATCGCCGCAATCGCGACCGCACTCCTCTGCGCCTTTGCGACGTCCGCCGCCGCGCAGGATGTGGGCTACAAAGCATCCGTCGAGCAATGGCGCCACAAATACGAAGCCAGCCTCGAATCCGAAGATGGCTGGCTCACCGTCGCAGGCCTTTTCTGGCTGCACGAAGGCGAAAATAAATTCGGTGCCGATCCGCTCAACGACATCATTCTCCCCGAAGGCTCCGCGCCCGCCGACGTCGGATATTTCGATTTCCACGCCGGAAAAACGATTGTCCACGTCAATCCCGGCGTCACCATTTACATGAACGCGAAGCCCGTGCAGGAAGCCGAGCTTCGCCCCGATTCCGAAGATCGCCTCGTCCTCGGCAACGTCAAACTCTTCGTCCACAAAAGCGGCGAGCGCTATTCAATTCGCCTCACCGACAAAAACAGCAAGCTCCTTCGCGATTTCGCCGGCACGCGCTGGTTCGGCGTGGACGAGTCCTATCGCATCACCGCAAAATTTATCGCCTACGATCAGCCGAAGGAAATGGACATTCAGAACATCATGGGCGACACGGTGAAAATGTGGGCACCCGGCTACGCTGTATTCACTTTACGCGGCGCGGAATATCGCCTCGAACCCACCCAATCGAGCGCCCATGGCTTCGAATTCGTCTTCCGCGATTTGACGAGCGGCAAGGAAACCTACGGCGCGTCGCGTTTTCTCGATACCGGCCCGCCGAAAGACGGCGTCGTCACGCTCGATTTCAATGAAGCTTATAACCCGCCCTGTGCGTATAACCCATATACGACCTGCCCGCTGCCGCCGCCGGAGAATCGCCTGCGCGTGCGCATCGAGGCCGGCGAGTTGATGTACAAACACGATCGCGCGAAGCAGACAACCGCAACGCCGCCGCGCGTAGGAGGCGCCCAATGACGACATTCATACTTCTAGCCATCCTCGCTTATTTTTTGCCGTCAATCATCGGCCACAACAAGCGCAGCGCCGCCGGAATCTTTCTGCTCAATTTTTTCCTCGGCTGGACATTCATCGGCTGGATCGTCGCGCTGCTCTGGGCCTGCGCGTCAGACGTGCCGGCTCGCGTCACTGCGCCAGTCGTTTACTCGCATGTTCTGGCCGTACCCGAGGGCCCCGGCAATTACTGCTCGCGTTGCGGCAACATTCGCTTTCCATCCGCGCGATTTTGCAGCGTCTGCGGCAGCCCCTCTTGATGCCGCCTGCCTCGGAAAATCCGCATGCCTGATTCCCAATCCGATCAAATTCTCCGCCAGGAATTCAATCGCTGGGCTGAAGCCGGCAAGGGCGAATCGATGGAGCACGATCATTGGCCCATCACCAAACCCGCGCTCGAGCTGATGCAAATCACGCCCGAAGACAATATTCTCGATGCCGGCTGCGGCGCGGGCTGGCTCTCGCGCATCCTCGCCCAACGCGCGCCGCAAGGCCGCGTCATCGGCATGGATATTTCCGACGAAATGGTTCGTCACGCGCGGCAGAAAAGCCTCGACTACGACAATCTCGTCTTCGTCGTCGGCGGCGTGGACGAAATTCCCTGGGAGCCGAATTTCTTTCAGCGCGTGATTTCCGTCGAATCGTCCTACTACTGGCCCGATCCCGCGAGCGGCATTCGCGAAATCTACCGCGTGCTCGCCGAAGGCGGCTCGGCGTGGATTCTCATCAACTACTACCGCGACAATCCCGATTGCCATCAGTGGGCGGAAAAACTCGAAGTCCCCGTGCACCTGCTCTCGGCCGAAGACTGGAAAAAAATGTTTTGCGACGCAGGTTTCAGCGACGTCGCGCACAAACTCATCCCCGATCCCACGCCCACGCCCGAGGTCTACACCGGCCGCTGGTTCCGCGACGCCGCCCAACTCCGCGCCTTCCGCGAAATGGGCGCCCTCCTAATCCACGGCGCCAAGCCCACTCCGTAGCGGGCCAATCGCAAACCATCCCACCTGCGCAGTTGTGCTATAACATTCGCGCTCAGCGAAAGGAACACCTCCAATGTCACGATTCAAAAACAATCTCCACGCACGCGCAAACAAATTCGCCCTAATCATTGCCGCGATCATTTTCGCCACGCTCGCAAGACCCGCCTCCGTCGCCGCGCAAACAACCGGCCCGCTCGACGCCCAGGAAGAATCCAAAATCTCGAAAATGCTGGCCGCCGGCGGCGTCCCCAGCATCTCCATCTCGATCGTCGAAGAAAATGGCAAGACGGTCTACGCAAAAGCGCTCGGCGAGGCATCGCTTTCGCCCGAACGCGCCGCCACTCCTCAAACGCGCTACGCCATCGGCTCCATCAGCAAGCAATTTACCGCCGCCGCAATTCTGCTTCTGGCCGAGGAGCGGAAGCTCTCGCTCGACGACACTGTCTCTAAATATTTTCCGCAGTACACCCGCGCCAACGAAATCACCATCCGCCAGCTGCTCTCGCACACATCGGGCTACGAAGATTTCGCGCCGCAAGACTACATGATCCCGGAATGGCTGCAGCCTGCGACGCCCGACGCCGTTCTCGATAAATGGGCAAAGAAGCCGCTCGATTTCGATCCCGGCACAAAATGGCAATACAGCAACACCAACTACGTCCTCGCCGGCCGCATCGCAGAAAAGGCTTCCGGCATGGACCTGATGAAATTCCTGCAGCAGAAAATTTTCGCGCCTCTCAAAATGTCCACGGCTGGAGATTGCAGCGTGGATAAAACTCCCGACGACGCGGTCGCCTACACGCGTTTCGGCCTCGGCCCCGCGCGCCCAGCTCTCCGCGAAGCGCCCGGATGGTATTTCGCAGCCGGCGAGCTGTGCATGACGCCGGCGGATCTCGCTCGCTGGAACATTTCATTCCTGAACAAGAAAATTTTGAAGCCCGCATCCTACGAGGAATTTTCGCGCGAAGTTTTGCTGAAGAATGGAAACCATACGCACTATGCCCTGGGAATCTCGCTCGGCGAGCTCGACAACATCCCCTCGCTCAGCCACGGCGGCGAAGTCTCCGGATTCCTCGCGACCAACACCGTATATCCCACGCGCGGCGCCGCCGTCACCGTGCTCTCCAATCAGGACGACATCAGCCTCATCGGCCCCGTCTCGCGGGAAATCTCGCGCTACCTTCTCGAGCCTGATACGCGCGCCGCACCCGACGCCGGCACGCCCGAAGAACTCCAGCAAGTGCGCGGCATCGTCGAAGGATTGCAGCAAGGAAAAATCGAGAGGTCGCTTTTCACCAGCAATTGCAATTTTTATTTCAACGACCAAGCCCTGCAGGACATTCAATCGTCGCTATCGGCTTTAGGCGCCGTGAAGGACATAAAACGCACCCGCCAATCCCTGCGCGGCGGAATGACGTTCCGCCTCTATCATGTGGAATTCGAAAAAAAGTCGCTCCTGATAACCGTCTACCTGACGCCTGATTCCAACTACGAACAATTCCTCCCCATCGAAGAATTCTGAGCGAAGCATTATGCTCTCGGTGGGAGCCCCCTGCTTTAGCAGGGGAAGCTGGACTTTAGTCCAGCGAAAATTCGCTTAAATTTAAAATGGGCTTTAGCCCGGGAGGACACTCTCCCCCTCATGCTATGACTCTACTAATAGAAACCGCCCGCCTCCGCCTGGAACCCTGGCACTCCGACGACTGGCGCGCCCTCCACGCCATCGCTCGCGAGCCAGAAGTGATGCGCTACATCACCAACGGTGCCCCCTGGAACGAAACTCAAACGCAAGAATTCGTCACCCGCCAACAGCGCCACTTCTCCGAGCGCAACTACTGCCTCTGGAAACTCATCGTCAAAAACACTGATGTACAGTCTGGCGAAACAGTAGACGGCCTATGCGGCATCCAGCCGCTCACCGAAACCAATGAAATCGAAATCGGTTACTGGCTGGCTCAGCGCCACTGGGGCCACGGCCTCGCCACAGAAGCAGCCCGCGCCGCCGCCCGTGACGCCTTCGAGCGCGTCGGCCTCGATCGCCTCGTAGCCGTAGCCCGCAAAGAAAACGCCTCCTCCCTCCGCATCATGGAAAAAATCGGCATGACCTACGAGCGCGACCACATCCACCGCAACATCCCCGTAGTCCTCTACAGCATGACAAAATCCCACTGGCGCAATCTGTCGTAGGCTGCTCTGTCTTCGCCCTCCATCTGTCATTCCGAGGGGCCCATCTGACGAGGATGCCCAGAGGAATCTGCGTTTGCCGCCGCCCTTTCTCTCGTAGCGCCGGCCTGCCCTGAGTTTTCGAAGGGCATCTTGCCGGCGTTTTTGACTTTGATCTTGTCCGATCGGTTCGTGGCGCGGGCATTTTGCCCGCGGGTTTGGAATCCCCCAACCCATTGCCCGCCACCCTCCACAGCGCTACAATTTCGCAAGGTGCACCATGAACAAATCCGAACTCATCGCCTCAGCCATCACCGTCCTAATCGTCGCAGGCGCCATAACCTTCCGCCTACTCTGGGCCGGCTCCCAAGCCGCCAGCGCCGCCGCCCTCGGTAGCCTCCCAATCTTGCCCAAAAGCTGGCGCCGCTGGCTACTCGGCGAACATCACACCACTTCCACGCGATAGCCACGATCTGTCTAGAACTAGGCCACCACGCGAATCTTGTCGGTCGCTAAACTATGAACACATGGTCGCAAGACGAACTGAGCAAGATTGCAGCACCGGACGAACTGCATATTTCAGTTTTACGTGCAGACGGAAAGTCGTACACCACTCCTACAACGATTTGGTGCGTCGCCGTCGATGGCGCGCTCTATGTGCGCGCTTACAACGGCATAAACTCTCGCTGGCATCAGGCCGCGATGCGCGAGAAGGCGGGACGAATCACCGCCGCCGGTATCACCAAGGAAGTGTCGTTCGATCCGGTCGACGGCAAGATCAACGAACTTATCGACGGCGCCTACAAGGCGAAGTACAAAGGCAGCGAGTATCTCAGCCCGATGATCAGCGCCCGCGCCCGTTCCGCCACACTCAAAGTCATCCCGCGAGATTAAACAACTACTCACCATCCCGAAGCGATCCCCGCGTGCCCTCCGCCGGCAGCTGGACTTCAATCCAGCGAGAGAAGATCTCGCCTCAAATGTAGCTCACCTCTTCAGAGGTGAGGCTTTTCGGCCCTTCTAAATCTAGCACCGGCCCTCTCCGCTCGGCCCGGATCTGCCACGTGCTAGCAAAGCTCCGTCACGACCATGTTCGTACCATAACCCTTACGAAGTTGACATTTGCGCAGTCCATTCCCGTCTGCTAGGGTCGTTGCGGAGCTATGCAACAGCGACGAAAATACGGAGCAGTGGCGAGGGAGGTCGGGGCGGCAATAATGCCAATTCTAATCGATAGTCCAAAACGATTAGAAACGCCCGTAACCCAAACAAAACAAACAACCGAGGTCATTTCTAATCGTATGAAAATTGAGGGGACTTCGGACGCGATGACGGAGGCGAAATCAGATGTAGCTCGAGTCTCCTGCCCTGTTTACCTTGAGTCTCGAAGGGACGAAGGAAGGGTCAGACCCGAGGCTTTTGAATTTTCTGCGAAATTGAAAGATGGAGCGGCTGAAAAAACGAATGGGCCGAAAAGCCTCACCTCTGAAGAGGTGAGCTACGTGGCGCAGCCGGCGGGAATGCTGGTCATGCTATAGTGTCGGTTCTTTCGGAGGTAAAATAGGGGCATGGGAGTTCTCGATAATCGCTTTGAGCGCAGCTACGTTCTCTCGACGGTGGACTACGTTTTCAATTGGGCGCGCAAAAGCGCGATTTGGCCGCTGACGTTCGGCCTCGCTTGCTGCGCGATTGAAATGATTGCGTCCACCACTTCGCGCTTCGATATAGCGCGATTCGGCGCCGAAGTTTTTCGCCCGTCGCCGCGCCAGGCTGACTTGATGATCGTCGCGGGTACAGTGACGCTGAAGATGTCGCCTGTGCTGAAGCGTGTGTGGGAACAGATGCCCGATCCGAAATGGTGCATCTCGATGGGCGCGTGCTCGAGCGTCGGCGGCCCATTCAACGTCTACTCGGTGCTGCAAGGCGTGGACCGCATCGTGCCGGTGGATGTTTACGTGATAGGCTGCCCGCCGCGCCCCGAGGGTTTGTTCTACGCGCTGCTGAAGCTGCAGGACAAAATTGATCAGATGTCGCTGGCCAAGCGGCCGACAGAAGTGCGGCTGAAGCCGGAAATGGTGACGGACTTCACGCAGGGCGTCATGGTGGCGCAGTCGCCCTCCCCGCGCTAACTAACAAAATTCAGGAGCGATGAATGGCGCTTTTGCGAGCAGCGAAGAAAGACGAAATTCCACCCGGAACGATTCGCGAGTTTCAACTGAATGGCACGACGGTCGCGATCGCGAATGTGGACGGCAAACTTTACGCCATCAATAACACCTGCCTGCATCGCGGCGGCCCACTCGGCGAAGGCGAACTTGCCGGCAAGATCGTCACGTGCCCCTGGCACGGCTGGACCTACGACGTGACGACGGGAAAGACGACCATGAATCCTGCGGTCGGCGTTTCTTGCTATCCCATAGATATTAAAGGAGATGATGTGTTCGTTGAGGTCGGCTAGGCGTGCCGGCTGCTGATTCAATCGCGCATTTCCGCCAATTTCCCATCACAATTTCTCCAAATTTTCGCCACATCCGTGTATAGTGCGCGCGATACAAATCACTGATGCTACCAGCCGCTCCGAAACCCCGTCGCTGGCTTCTATCCGTTGACCCGCGCGTCTATCACTGGGATACGCTCTTCGTAAAAGGGAAAGAGATGTGGCGCCACGCCGGCAACCGGCCGGACGCGTTGCGCCAGCTCAAGCAAATTCATAAGGGCGACCGCGCGCTGCTCTATCATGGCAAGCCGGACCACGCGCTTTACGCGCTCGCGGAAGTGAGCCGCGAACCTTATCCGGATCCGCATCATCCCGAAACGAAAAAAATGGTGATCGATCTGCGCGCGGTGGAGCGGTTGCCGCGGCAAATCATGCTTGCGGAATTGCGGGAAAATCGTGCGCTGCGAAAAATAAAATTTCTAAAGAACACGCGCATGACAATTTGCCCGCTGAGCGACGAAGAGTACACGGAAATCCTGCGCAGCGCGGGAATCGTCGCGTCGCCGGGAATCCCGCTGCCCTAGTTCGTATTTCGAATTCGCGTTTGAATTTCATTTCGATTCGCATTTCGTTTCGCCTGAATTGAAATCAGAAAATTCGTTTTCGTTCGCGTGTGCTATTTTTACGAGAAGGTTTCTATGCCTGAACTTCCTGAAGTCGAAACCGTTGTGCGCGGCTTGCAAAGCGTTTTGCCCGGGCGGCGAATCATCGAGTTCCGCTCGGGTAAAATCAATGTGATAAAAGATTTGGCGCTGCTCGGTGATCAAATTCCCGGAAGCCGGCTCGTCGCGGTTCGCCGCTACGGCAAATTCCTGCATCTCGAACTCGAGCCGCGCGCGAAAGAGAATGCGCAGCTCTATATTTTGATTCACCTCGGCATGACTGGCCAGCTCACTGTCGGCGCTGCGGATGAACCAATCGCGCCGCACACGCACATTTTCTTCACCCTCGATGATGGCCGCGAATTGCGCTTTCGCGATCCCCGCCGATTTGGCCGCGTGCAGATTGTTTCAGAATCGCGGCGCGAAGAATTGCTGGGCGAACTCGGGCTCGATCCGCTCGAAGCGTCGGCACAGCAATTTCGCGGGCAGATTGCAAATCGCCGCGCGCGAATCAAGGCGCTGCTGATGGATCAGCATGTATTCAGAGGTATGGGCAACATCTACACGGACGAAAGTCTCTGGCGCGCGCGCATTCATCCGTCGCGATTGGGCGCAAATCTGACAACGGCTGAGATTGCGAAGCTGCACAGCGCTGTGCAGCACATTCTCAACGAAGCGATAAGGCTGCGCGGTTCTTCGGTTTCTGATTACGTGGATTCGGAAGGACAGAACGGCGAATTTCAGCTGCGCCATCGCGTCTACCAGCGTGAAGGAAAGAAATGTTCTCGCTGCGGCACGAAAATTCGGCGGATCATTGTTGCCGGACGAAGCAGCCATTTTTGCCCGCAGTGCCAGCGCGCGCCGCGCGCACGCAAGTTGCGAAAGACGGCGCCACGCCGTCACGCGGAACGTAGAATTAAGACCGCCCCAGTCAAAACCAAGACGCCGGAATAAATAAATCCTGCTGCGGGCGACACGGCGGACCACAGCGCTCCGACGGCGATACTCGAAACCAAATCGCCAATTCCATTTACGGTGGCAAGCACGCCGAATCCCGATCCCCGCGATTCCGCAGGCAGGATTTCCGCTGCGAGCGCTTTTTCAAGCGACTGCTGAAACGCGAGATGAATTCCCGCGAGGCCGAAGAGAACGGCGAGAGCTGAAATCGTTGGCGGCGCGAAAATGAATCCAGCCGCGACAACGGCAGCGAGCGCGTACCCGGCGGCGAGGAGAGCGCGCTTGCTGATTTTGTCGCCGAGCGCACCGGCAGGATACGCGGCGACAGCGTCAATGAAGTTGTGAAACGTGTAGAGCGCGATCCCAATTGCGGCCGCGCGCACACCGCCGTAACGCGGCGTGAGAATCTGCGTCGCGCGAAGAATGAGCAGCGTCGGCGCGAAATCGCCGAGGCCGTGCGCGAGCACGCCTGCGAGATATTTCCAGTAGCGGCTCGGTAATTGCCGAATGCTCGAAACGAAACTCGGCGCGCGGCGCGCGTCCGCTTTTTTGAACGCGGGCACAAGCACGGCGAACGCGAGCGCTGCGAACACGCCAGGCACTACCGTTGCGCGAAGGACGCCGCGCACGCCCCACGCGGCGACGAGCAGCGACGCGCAAAGCGGGCCGAGCACCGCGCCCACGGTATCCATCGCACGCTCAAATCCGAATGCGCTTCCAATTTTCGATGGTGCGACGGAATCCGCGAGTAGCGCGTCGCGCGATGGTCCACGGCTGCCGCGTCCCATCCATCCGAACGCGCGCAGCGCGAGGACGGCTGGCCAAGTTTGCGCGAACGCATAGCCAAACGTCGAAAGGCCGGTGGCGAAGTAACCAATCACGGCGGTGGGTTTGCGCAGATGCGGCCGGTCGGCAATCCAGCCTCCGGCGAGCTTCGCGAAGCTCGAACATCCGTCGGCAACGCCTTCGATGATGCCGAGCGCGAGAGCCGGCGCGCCGAGACTAGCAAGAAACGCTGGCAGGAGCGATGTTGCGGCTTCGTGTCCCCAGTCGGAGAACAAGCTCGCGAGGCCGATGCCGAGAACGCCGCGCGTGAGCCACTTCGAATTTGGAGACGACGCGGCGGGGGCCAGAGGTTCGTTCACGGCAAGGATTGCCTAACGCGCAGCGCTTTTTTGCAGCGAAGCATTCGCTTCGAGGAGAGGCAACGCTGCGGCGAAGATGCGCTCGCCCCAAGCATGTCGATCGCCCGATTCGAGCCAGATTACATTTTTTTGGACACGGGAAAATGGCGGGACGGAAAGAAGTTCGTTAAGCAAATCGTGAATGCGGCGCTGAAAGACGCGATCTTCGGAGCGGAAGCCGTCGGGAGTGATCTCATCGAACGCGCTCGGAACTCCCACGAGCAGCGCATAGGATTCCATCCACCATTCGAGCCAGGCTTCGAGTTGCGGCTGGCGGCCGAACTTGTTGACGAGATAACAATAATTATCGAGGACGGAGCGATCGCAGATGATGTGAGGCCCGTGGCGCGAAGCATCCAATTCCGCGGCGATTTGCGCGTGCAAAATCCAGAGCTGCCCTTCGATTGTGGTCGCCGCGTTTACCGGGAACGGCGACTGCCGCGCGACTTCCGTGACGAGTTCGACGTTGTAGTGAGCTTTTTTTAAGAGCGAGCAAGTTTCGTAAGCCAAAGTGGTCTTGCCGACGCCGTGCGTGCCAATCAGTGCAAGTTTCAATGTGCCGCGCCTCGAGAACTCGAATGAACGTCCGCTCTTCTTCTAACACAGTTTCGTCGCGGTGCAAATTCATGAGCTGCGCAGGCGGTGATTCGCTCTCCGTTTAGCGCGTCACGCAAACAGGTGAAATCCGTCCGAGTACGCCGTCACCCGCCAAACTCAGTCTTCAAGTCCGGCGATGTTGAAGACGGCCCGGCCGGCGAGCGCAGCGCGGAAGCCATACACTGCGAGGCCAATCAGGACGAGGAGGAGAAAAAGGGAGCGGCCGATGTACCAGCGGGAGAAGTCGAGCGTGACGGGTAACAAGGACATAAGGAAGTAGTACGCATTGAAGACAAAGAGTGCGAGGAGGCCAAAACGAATTAGGATGATCAGCGACAGCGCCACGAAAATAATCGCGAAAGGTAATGCCACCCAGAAGTTTTCACCCGTCGCTCCGAGGTTTAGGATGGCGAGAATTAGGCCAGTGAGGCCGAGCGCCAACCACTGCTTGCGGAGGAACACGCGCGCCAGAAAAAGCAGCAACAGCGTTATGAGTGTGAGGGACAAAACAACCGCGAGAACGCCAAGCCCAGCCGCCAAGAAGCGGTTTGGCCCGCCCAGCGAATAGGGTATGGAGCCAACGGGAGTGAGACCGGAGACGTTGAACCAATACGGCAGCGCATCTAACACGTAGCTGGAAAGGGCGCCGACCGTCCCCATCATCGCTCCCGCTAAAACGTCCCGGCCGACCAGGGGATCCCAGACCTTGCCGGAGAGGAGTCGCGTCCAGGAGATCAGCACGTCCGGCCAACGCCGCCGGACATAAGGTTCGAGGGCCATGTAGCTCAACCAGACGAAGACTGCCGAGGTCAGAGCGGCACTCAATGCGCGGATGAACATAACAAACTCGCCGCCTATATCCGATACATGATGCCCTGCCAGAATCCATGCGAGAATGCCGACCGAGAAGGCGAACGCGGAAACCCGGAAGGATCCCTTGCGGTCTCCGCGGCCCATCCGTACGTTTCTGCGCGCAAAGATGGCACATGCCACGAGCAAGGAAATAATTATAAGGATCAAGGTAACGCCGGCGATGACATTGGCGAGGACTCGCGTGGACTGCTCGGCGGCCCCAGGGAGATTCCACGGCCCGAGAACATCGAAATAGACGGGCTTGCCGTGATAGGCGGCCGCCGTCACATGAAGCGGCGTCGCTGGATCCTGTGCCAAGCTGCCGTCCCATTCGGCGCGCGCGTCGAACGCAACCGGCGGAAGGTATTTCGGCCCCGACAGTGTGAAACGCTTCATATCCAAGCCCGCTGCGGTAAACAACGCTCCCCAATCGGCATCTGGCCACGGGCCTTCCGAGTCCTCCACGCGCGGTGGGAGAGCTTGCAACTTGAGAAGTTTCCCCGACGAATTGAGTTCGAAGGAGACCATGCCCGGGACATCTATCGCCGGATCATTCTGCGAAACGTCGCCGCTTGAGTCCATGGGGACCATCTGGCGCGGGCTCTGGCGATACCAGAAGTTCATGGGCCCCAGTTCGGCCCTAGTAAGTTCCCTGACGCGCTGCGGAGAAGGTTCATGCAAAGCGCGGTAACGCAGGAAATCGTAGGCTCGGAAGAACGAGGAGTCGGTATCGGCCGGCTGGTCGCCGTAACCGAGTTGCTTGATGAGTTCCCGTGCACTGTCGGTCAGGGCATCTGCGCTCTTAGGAAGAGGGGCCAAACCTAGGTCTGAGGCCTTGGGAGCGAGAGCTACGACGAGGCAAAGCACCACGAACGTGCCGACTAGAAAGCCCCAAGCCGTGCGAGGGGCGAGCGCACCTTCGTCTCCCGCCGCCGCGACCATCTCGGGCGAGGGCGTTTCGCCCGCGGCCAACGCTGCAGCGAGCGGATCGCCGCCCGGCAGCGCCGCTGTTACTTGCAACGCTGTCGCCGGACGCTTCGCAGGGTCTTTCTCCAGACAGCGGAGGATGACGCGCTCGACAAGCGGGTCAATGTCTTTGACGATCTGCGAGGGGGGCGTGGGCGCGCTTTTATCGCGGTGGCGTGCCATCTCTTGGCTGGAAGAAGCGTCGAAGAGGCGCTTGCCGGTGAATATCTCGTAGAGTACAAGACCGAGCGAGTACAAATCGCTTTTCGGCGTCACTTCTCCGCCCGCGAACTGTTCGGGCGACATGTAAGCGGGAGTGCCAGCGCGCGCCTCCGTGCCTCCGATGTCAGCGGCCAGCCCGGCGAGTCCGAAATCCGTGATGCGCACGCGGCCGCGCCCATCCAGCATAATGTTCGCTGGCTTCAGATCGCGATGAATGATGCCGTGCTCGTGTGCGGCCGCGAGGCCAGCGCACAATTGACGCGCAATTTCGACGGCTTTGTCCTGCGGCAGCCTACCGATGCGGCGCATCAGCGAAGCAAGATCTTCGCCGTCCACAAATTCCATTGTCAGGAAAGTGTGTGTGCTGGTTTTGCCGGCTTCGGAAGTTTCGCTGATTTCGCCGATATCGAATACGCGGCAGACGTTTGGATGCGAAATTTGGCGCGCCAGACGAACTTCACGCGTGAATCGCTTGAGCGCCTCTTCTGTCTGCGCCAGCGAGCGCGGCAGAAATTTCAGCGCCACCGTTTGGCCGAGTCTTAAATCTTCAGCACGATAGACTTCGCCCATCCCGCCTTTGCCAAGCGGCGAAACGATGCGATACCGATCGGCGAGGGTAGTTCCGGGAACGTAACGTGCTTCGTAGCCGGAAGAAGAAGAGGATATCTTGGCACTGAGATAGGAATCCCGCTTGCGCGGAGTAGCACCTTGCGAAGCGGGGACGCGCGGAGCGGCATCAAGTCCCAGCGTGGGCGTGGAGCCGAAATCCACCGCGCTGCCGCAGGAAGGGCAGAAGCGCGCTGCGCCGGAGACTTCGCTTCCGCAGGCAGGGCAACTCATGATTGCCGCGAAGTATATCACCGGCGGCTTTCAAGCTCCGATTGTGTATGTTGATTCAGTCCCTAGTGGCTCGCGGAGGGAGATAAGGGTTCTCCCAGGCTGAAGGTCATTGTCGAAAAATCGAGTGTGAAGCTGTCGAACTTGGCCCATACATCCTGACCAAGGTTTCCGTAGAGGTTATCGATGCCTGCTCCCATCTTCGTAGGGAATATGAATACCTTTTGCAAAGTTGCCGTCTTGTTGCCGATTCCGAGACTGAGTTCCGGCTGAAGATATGCTTTTCTTTTCACGATTCCGCCTGCTCCGAAACTCTTGGTCTTGACTTTTTTCCATCTCGCAGAGTCGCTTCGGAATCGGTCATAGTAACGCACCGATAAGTCTGTCTCAGATGCGCCCGTATCGAGAGTGAATGGCAGATTCTTGCCTTGCACAGCGCACACGATTACCGGCGTCAGTTGCTCCATATACATGCGGGCGCCTGCCTGAGCGCTTCGAGTTTTGTCTCCGGCCACGAATTCGCCGTTTTGCAAAAATGTGATCGTTCCAATCGCCTGATAGACCGGATATCCGATGATTCCGTTGATCTGGTATGACTCTTTGCCGCCTAAGCCGACCTTGAGATTCGCATCGTCCATAACCATGATCACTACGTTGTGTAGAGTGGCACGTCCCATCTGGAGGGTGGGAAGCAAGGCCACCTGGATCGGATTTTCAATTCCGGTAATCCCAGACGTCGTCTGCGCAACTCCTGGAAGAAACTTGAGTCCAAGGCGATTCGCGAAACTTCGGGTGGCTACTGAGAGATTCGCGCCGGTATCCAACAGCCACTGCTCTCGAACTCCGTTTACAGTCAATTCTGTATTTATCGAACCCAAAGGATTGCGCTCTGTTTTCAATCGGGTAGGCTCGTCCCATGTGATCGTTTGCGGCGGCACTTCACGCAAGATGTGCGCCAAGCCGGAATCGTCCTTGGTGTCTTGCAATTGCGAGCCAACCAGTTGAGTCGCAAAATTAGTCAGCAGGTCATCGTAGGCTTGAGCGGCATCGGCGTAACGGAAGGTCTTGTTGTAGTCGTCCGCGAGCGCTTGCAGTGCGATGGCTGCCCGATCCGGATGCGAAGTCCGAATACCCGGGAGGGCGCTGTTGAGCAAACGTATGGATTCTTCCAGGCGGCCTGCTCTGTTGGCCAGCACTCCGGCGAAATAGTCGTGCTCGGGGCCGGGCTGCATCGTGAGTAGTTTTGTTTCTAACTCTTCCAGCCGGAACTCTTTTACATCCACATCGGCTTCGGCTGAATCAACGGCGGCGTGGCCTGGTGCAGCGACGAGTTGCGCCTGCATGCAAAGCAACAAAGCAAGCAGGAGGGCTTTGCCGATGGCCACGGGTAAACTTTGGCGATTGTTATTCATTCGTGCCTTCCGTTTGAAGTCGAATGATTCGAGGCTGGTATTTTCTCGCGTAGAGCTAAGGAACACGACAGATTTTATTCCATTGCAGGGATAACATGTCACCGTATGCACTGGCGCAGCAGTTTGTCAATTTCATCGTAGCGTGCTAGGTAGCTATAAAACCACTCGAGAAGCCAGTTTGTCGTGTTTCGTCGAGGGATAAAGTTTGATATTGCCTGCGATAAGCGTGCCGGGCTGAAGCCCGGCGCTACAAGTGCTGGCGGGCGTGGTTGCAAGAAAAAGGACGCTGAGGCAATTGGGACTGAGTGAACCGATTTCAACTGTGATTGAAGGCACTGCGCGATGGGTTCCCGGAGGCGGGAGCCTCCGGGCTCTGAATTTATTCGGTGTGTTGGCGCAGCAGTTTGTCTATCTCCTCGTAGCCTGAGGGAATTTCGATGCCGGAAATCGAGGCACCGGCTTTGAGCAGAGCATCCACCGAATCGGGTGAGCGCCGATTGGTCCAATAAGAGTCAACGCACGCCTTGACCGCGAGAGACAACGGCGTGCGGCCTTTGCCGTCCAGAGCGGTCACCGGCGATCCGCGTGCGATCAATTCTTTCACGGCGGATGGCCACGCGCGCCAGGCAGCCACATGCAATGCCGTGCTGTTTTTCGCGATATCGAAGTACAGATCGCCTTCCGTGTAAAGGGCGGTTGCGCTTACGCCGAGGCCGAGCAGGCATCGGAGACCTTCGACATTTCCGTTGCTGGCGAATTCGGCTAGGAGTGTTCCGCCTTCTGCAATGAGTTCCTGAGAGATATGCGCGTCACTTGCGACGAGCAAACTGACGGCAGCGCTATCGCCTTGCGCACATGCGGCGATCAGGCGATCAAGGCCGTCGAGATTGAGAGGAATATCGCGCTTTTCGAAGATGGCAAGGACATCGCCGCGTCCTCTGCGCGCGGCCATCGCGATGGCGGATCTGCCGTCGCGGGTATTCAGCAAGGCGGGATTGGCGCCACGATTGAGTAGCAGTTCAATTGAACTGAGTGCGTTGTCACGACGCAGCGCATGATGCAACGCGTTGTCGCCGAACTTTGTCGGAGCATTTGGGTCGGCGCCATGGTCGAGAACGAGCCGCAGTCCCTCCTCGTCATGCGTGTCGGTCTTGCGCAAGAGCATCCACGACAGGCTGACGGCGTTCAGCTTGCCGCTTTGCAATACGATTTTCATCACTGTGTTGTCGTAGCCTTCGGGCAGGTGATATGGAGTTTCCTCGTCGTTGGGATCGGCGCCGTGTTCGAGCAGAAGGCGAGTCAGACCGGGATGCTGCGCAATGCCCGCCGCGCCATAGATCGCGCTCTCCCACATGGGCCGAGGATTCGGATGATCGATCATTTCAAGCCAGCCGGTGTTCGCGCTGGCTCCGGCATCGAGCAGAATTCCGGCGGTGAGGACGAATGCGTCCGAGCGCAACTTGTCGACCCGGAGATACCGCGAAAAGCAAAGATAGGTGAGCGCATCCCAGTCGTACGGACCACCCTTGGCTGTGGCGTTATTTGGATCGCGCGAGAGAAAACTGCTCACGGCTGTTTCATCCGCGAGAATTGCTGCTGTGTAGATGTTGTCGGCGGCAACCTGCGGATATCGAGACAGTATCATTTCGGCGTGTTCGAGCGTGCCAGAGGCGTGAGAGGAGTGCCGGGGCACGCAAGCCACTTCGATGAAGGCTGCCACCGGATCGGCGAGAGAAGCGACGGAACGAATCAAATTGAGCATCTCGATGTGCTTTGCAAATCGCGGCCAACTTTCGAATCCGTGCTCGCGCGCGATAACCAGCTGCGCATCGGCGAGGGCGACGCTTGCGTTCCGGATTTCGGATTCAGGCGGTTTGTGAAAGCGCGGATGGTGGCGGCTGATGCGAGCGAGTGCGCCGGGAGTGCCGAGTTCGCAATCTCTTGCGAGATCTTTGGCCTGCTTTTTGTATTGCTCGAGGTCTGGACGGGCGGGTAATTCTCTATCTGGCATACGAAACTCCTTTCGTTATTTGCCTGGAGTCCGCACAAGTCAGGCTCGAAAGAAGATTCGTCAAATTGTGTTACTGAAGGTGGGCACGGCCCTTTCCGCGGACTGGATGCGCCCTTCGCGCCGGAATTCAAAATAGAGAGATTGCGTACGGAAGTCAATACGCAGGTGCGCGTGGAACGTGAGGCAAGGGTGGGCAGCTTGAAAGCGCAACCGAAGAGTTGCGTTTTAATATGGACTTCGGTTAATATGCAACCTGGAGGTTGCCTGACAATGGAGAATCGAATTGAGAAGCGAATTGAACTCAAGGTGCCGGTTTCGCGAGTGTGGCACGCGCTGACGGATTACCGTGAATTCGGCGAGTGGTTTCGCGTGAAATTGGAAGGCCCGTTCGTTCCGGGCCAGATCTCGCGGGGGCATATTACTCACCCTGGATACGAGCATGTGAAATGGGAGGCCGTCGTGGTGAAGATGGAGCCCGAACGGCTTTTTTCCTTCACCTGGCACCCTTATTCCATTGATTCCAAGATCGATTATTCGAAGGAAACGCCTACGCTCGTCGAATTTCGGCTGGAGAAGATCGCGAGTGGCACGTTGCTTGTGCTCACCGAGTCCGGGTTCGACAAAGTCCCCAGCGACCGGCGGCTCGAAGCATTCCGCAAAAATGACGGCGGCTGGACAGCGCAGATGAAGAATATCGAGAGCTATGTCGCGCAGAAGTCGTAGCGGTATCATCGCGAAGCGCGCGCCCGTCTTTGCCGCGCTAGGGGACGAGACGCGGCTTTCGCTGGTGGCGAAACTTTGCGGAGGACGGCCACGCTCGATTTCTCAGCTGACGAAAGGCTCAAGGCTCACGCGGCAGGCGATTACCAAACATCTTCGAGTTTTGGAGAGGGCGGAGATTGTGCGTAGCGTGCGTGCGGGCCGCGAGAGTGTTTTTGAATTTAATCCGCGGCCGATTGAAGAAATCAAGAGTTACCTTGAGCTCGTGTCGGAGGAGTGGGATCAGGCGCTCGGGAGGCTTAAGGCTTTTGTCGAAGGTTGAGTGCGGTGTGCGGGTGGTGATGAAATGAGAGCTGTGGTGCAGCGGGTTAGCCGGGCAAGCGTTGAGGTTGACGGCCGCACGACTGGAGAAATTGGCGCGGGGCTTGTTGTGCTACTCGGCGTCGGCGCGAATGATGCAGACGGCGTGGCTGCCGCTTTTGCCGAGAAAATTATTCATTTGCGGATCTTTAGCGATGAAAACGGGAAGATGAACCGGTCACTGAAAGAGACTGGTGGTGCAATGCTGGCGATTTCGCAGTTCACACTTTATGGCGATGCGCGCGGCGGGCGGCGGCCGAGTTTTATTTCCGCGGCGCCAGCCGAAAAAGGGAAGGCGATGTACGAGGAATTTGTGCGCGCGGTGGAATCGCTCGGCGTTCATGTGGAGACTGGGATTTTTCAAGCGCACATGAAGGTGGAGTTGGTGAATGACGGGCCGGTGACGATTCTGCTGGACTCCGACAAACTTTTTTGAGATTGCGAAAGAGTGGTTGATTGATGGCAACTTCAGAGATCTGCGGCGGCGTTCGAGTGCGGCGCGCGGCTGCGGCCGATATTCCGCAATTTCCTGAATTGTGCAATCAACTTGGTTATCCGTCGAGTGAGGAAGAGGTCCGCGCGAGATTCGGCGGAATCGATGCGGCGGGGGATCACGGCTTGTTCGTTGCGGAGTCCGCCGATGGGCGGCTGGCCGGATTTCTTCATGTGTTTGTGATACGAACCATGGAATCGGAGCCGCGAGCTGAAATTGGCGGGCTTGTGGTGGATGCCGTGCAGCGATCTCACGGCGTTGGCACGCTGCTGATGGAGCGAGCTGAAAATTGGGCGCGGGAGCATGGATGCAAGATCGTTTCGCTGCGGTCGAATGTAATTCGCGAACGCGCCCACGCGTTTTACGAGAGGCTTGGCTACAAGCACGTGAAAACGCAGAAGTCGTTTCGAAAGCTGCTCCAGGATTGAAGTGGACGAATTGCGGGTATTGATTCTGCGGACCCGGAGGCGGGAGCCTACGGGCTCTGAAGTTACTGTGTCTTCGAAGAAATATTCCTTGCAGGCGTTCCCTCGCGCTTCCGCACCTCTTGGCGTCAGCGGCACACGTTGGCCGAAAGAGACAATTTACATCGGAATACGATATAATCGTGCTTGGATATGTCCAGGCCCAGCAGAGAACGCTTCAATTTCGAGGCGCTGGCGGATTTTCGATATGCGATTCGCCGGTACCTGAACTTCAGCGAACGCAACGCACGCGCGGCGGGGCTTGAGCCGCAACAATACCAAGCGCTGCTTGCCATCAAAGGTGTTCCAGTCTCACAGAAAGCGACCGTCGGTGTTCTTGCGGAGCGTCTGCAAATCCAGCACCACAGCGCCGTGGAATTGATGGATCGGCTGGAGAAGCGCGGGCTGGTTCGGCGGGCCCGGAGCCAAGTGGATCGCCGCCAGGTGCTCGTTCAGCTTACGCCGTCGGGCGAGCGCAAGCTGAAGCGGGTGTCTTTGCCGCACCGCGATGAATTGCGGACGGCCGGGCGAAGGCTACTTCGAGCCCTGGAAGATTTCATTTCGCAGAACGGATCGCGCTCCAGCACAAAACGGCAGCAGCGAAAATCGGGCCTACGCAGAGCTGGGTAGGGCGAGTCGCAAGTTATTCGCGTTCATTCATGGAAATGAGGGCTTGAGATTGCCGGGCGTTCCCGGAGGCAGGGCATCCGGGCTCTGCTTTTGGCGGTGCGACATTATTTAAAGAAAGGCCGGGCGGGTCTGAGACCCGCCCCTACAAAAATGAAGCTGCAGAGCCGTTGGGCTTGCTAGAAGCCGCCGCCACCACCGCCGCCGAAGCCGCCGCCGGAGAAGCCGCCACCGCCGAAGCCTGAGCCTCCCGCGAAACCTCCGCCGGAACTGCGAGGGCCGGACGCGAATGAAGAGGCGGCTGACATTGACATGAAATTCAGATCGTTGACGAGCAAATACGGGTAGTAGCCTGTCGCATAGCTGCCTTGATACCACTGCGGCGGCTGCATGGCGATGCCCGAAAACGCTTTTGCCCAGTTGCTCTCGACATGCAAAGCCATGGCGTAAGGCAGAAATTTCTCAAACATTTCCGGCGTTTTCACGACACGCGCGATCTGGTCGCTTTCGGTGTGGCGCAGAAAATCCTCGAAGCCGAGAACTTTCTCGTACGCACGCGCGCCGGTGATCGTGCGTGCGGGCATAAACCAGCCGAAGCCAACGATGATTGCGGCCGTGGCCACGCCGCTCACGATCGCGCTTGCGCCAGTCACGTCGCTCAATAACCTCGCACCGAGTACCGCAACGAAGATGCCAATAATAATTCCGCCGACCACGAACGCGTTGCGAACCACGTCGGGGCGATGCAGGTAGTAGCCGTCGCCGATCAGCGCGTCGAAAATTCGCTCTCGGATCACGGGCAAATTGACGTAAAAGCTATTCCGCAATTCGGAGAGCTTCACGGAATCCCTCTGCCCGCCATCGAACAGCCCCGTTAGCATCTCTACCTCATGAGGCCGCGCGTCTGTCCACGAAGTCGCAGGTTTCTTCATTTGGAAGATGTAGTCCTTATGGTGCATCAGGCCGAGCATCTGGCTCTGATCGCTCTGCTGGATGGTCAAGTAGCCTTTCACTCCGAGGTCCACAAGCGTTGCCGTGATGTCCCGCATGGCGGCTGCATTATCCACGAGAGTGCCGGCTTCGCCCGGCGTCAGCTTGTCGGGCGGTTCGTACTGCACGGCGATCGGCTGGCGGCGCGGGTCGCGCCCGAACGACCACCACAGCCAGAACATCACGCCGAAGGCAATCAATGGGACGAATAGAATTAAATTGCTGCGCAGGAAGAGAATCGTTTTGTCGAATGCGGTGGGCTCGTGGACGAAGCCTTTGTCCCAACCGACGACGACCGTCAGACCCTGGTGAAAGCCCAGCGAGTGTTTAGTTTCGATGATGACCTTATTTCCGGAGGTGCTGATGCTCGCGTCCTGTGCCGTTGAACCGTAGGAGCCCGTGAAGGCCAGAGAATGAATTCCTGTTGTGCCGGCGGGCAGATCGATTTCGGCGCTCACCTCGGGCAGCGGCTCATCCCAGCGATCGCCGGTGATGTTCCAGTAGAGCTCGTCGTGATCGGCGAAAAATCGGAGACCGTCAAGGACACGGTAGTGAAGGATTACAGTTCGCGTTGCATCGACCGCGTCCGGGACGTAGATCTTGAATTGCTTGTAATCCCCCTGGCGGCTCACTTCGCATTTCAGTCGCGTGCCGGTGTCGTCGGTAGCGGCGACCTGGTCGAGCATCAGCGAATAATTGAATCCTTGCGCGGTGCTGTAGTCGACGGGGATGGTTCGATAGATTCCGTGCCACTCGCCAGTGAAGTGAACGAGGATCGTTTCGGAGACGTCGAGCGTTCCATCGGCATTGACGGTGACGACGGAATCAAATTTCTGAATCGCGAGTTCGCGCGCGAATGCGGGAAGCGCCGCGAGGCACGCGATTGCGAGCGTGAGCAGCAGCAGGGCGGTTCCGCGGCGCAGAGTTTTCATGGCGGCTTGTTGATCCCGATACGGAATTATTGCGCGGCCCCCGTCCCGAAGCTTACTTTTGGGACTTCGCGTTCCGCCGGAGCTGTAATTTCGAAGAATTCGCGCGGCTTGAAGTTGAACATGCCGGCGATGATGTTCGTCGGGAATTGCTGGATTTTCGTGTTCAGGTCGCGAACGACAGCGTTGTAATAGCGGCGCGCGTTCTGGACGGTGTCTTCGATTTGATTGAGCGTTTGCTGTAGCTGGTTAAAGCTTTCGACGGCGCGCAATTGAGGATAGGCCTCGGCGAGCGCGAACACCTGGCGCAACGCCTGCGTGAGGACGCCTTCCGTCTCGGCCTTGGCGGCCGGGCCCTGGGAACTCATGGCGCTATTTCGCGCGGCGACAACGCCTTCGAGCGTATCTTTTTCGTGCCCCGCGTAACCCTTCACCGTTTCCACGAGGTTGGGAATGAGGTCGTAGCGGCGCTTCAGTTGAACGTCAATGTCGGCCCAGGCGTTGTCCGCCTGCACGCGCAGTCCGACGAGGCTGTTGTACATACCGACGATGATGAAGATGAGAAAAACGACAACTGCAAGCGCTGCGTAAATCATAACTTCCTCCGCTGGGTCAGTTGGACGGGCAAACCGATGCACGAACTGTCGCGGCCAAGAATACGTTTTGTGGCGTGAAGTGTAAAGCTCGCGCTTCCGTTGGTAGAGTCCTAATTTGACGCGCCGGCGGTCTTGTTGCATAACGGGGAGCAAAGGAAGGCTCTGTGGACGCAAAAGCGAAAATGCGCTCGATTGGCCCGCCAGTGCCGGAGTTGCCGGTCGCTGACGTCGAACTCGCACAACAGCATTACAGGGATGCGCTCGGCTTTGAGATTGGATGGCTTTACCCAGGCAAAGAGATTGGGGCAGTGTCACGCGATAAAGCGGCGATATTCTTTCGGAAGAGGAAGCCGCCGTTCGAACCTGCCATTCACTGGGTGTTCGCTGAAGATATCGATGCGTTGTACGAGGAACTGAAATCGTTAGGTGCGAACATCGTGGACCCTCTGGGAAAAAAACCGTGGGGATTACGGCAGTTCACCGTAGAGGATCTAGACGGAAATCTTTTCTATTTCCACCATGGCTAACCAAATATCGCATTCAAATTAGGACACTGATCTTCCACTGGCCCGGCGTTATTGATCGGGAATGTCTTGGGGAATGATGAGAGAGGGATCGCGTTTGTTGGCCTTGCGGACCAGGACGCGGTGAATGAATACGTAGTACCTCTTTTGAGTGGGCGTTTTGAGTTAGGCTTCCATTCACTACTGACGGTCCTCGTGTGCGCCGCGAGGATGCGAGCCTTACAAAATGTTATTCAAAACGCTCAGCGCGGCTGTGTTTGGAATCGATGCCTATCCCGTGGAGGTGGAAGTTGACATCGGCGCGGGGAAGATGGGCGATTTCAACGTGGTCGGCTTGCCGGACATCGCCGTCAAGGAAAGCCGCGAGCGAATTAAGTCCGCGCTGAAGAATTGCGGCTTTGACTTTCCGTCGCCGCAAAGCGTCACCGTAAATCTCGCGCCCGCCGATATTCGCAAGGAAGGCTCGGCATTCGATCTGCCGATGGCGCTGGGGCTTTTGGGCTGCCAGGGCTTATTCCACGGCAAGGTTCCCGACTCGCACGTATTTCTCGGGGAACTATCGCTCGACGGCAGCGTGCGGTCCGTTCGCGGCGCGCTCTCCGCGGCGATCGCGGCCAGGCAGCGCGGAGTGAAATGCGTCGTTGTGCCCGAGATGAATGCGCGGGAAGCCGCCGTGGTCGAGGGCATAGATGTGTTCGCGGTGAAATCGCTCATCGAAGCGGCCGACCTCGTCAATGCGCCGGAATCATTTACACCGATTCGCGTGGACACGGCGCAGATGCTCGCCGAATCGGCGGGATATTCCGTGGATATGCGCGATGTCCGCGGGCAGATGGCAGCCAAGCGCGCGGTGGAAATTGCGTGCGCGGGGAGCCACAACATTCTGTTGATCGGGCCGCCGGGCGCGGGCAAAACGATGCTCGCGAAGCGCATTTCCACGATCCTGCCGCCGATGTCGCTCGATGAAGCCATCGAGACGACGCGAATTCACAGCGTCGCGGGCGTTCTCGACAGTTCGCGCGGGCTGGTGGGAGCGAGGCCGTTCCGCTCGCCGCACCACACCATCAGCGACGCGGGGCTCATCGGCGGCGGCGCGGTGCCACGGCCGGGCGAAGTCTCACTCGGCCATAACGGCGTGCTATTCCTCGACGAACTTCCCGAGTTCCAGCGAAATGTTCTCGAAGTGATGCGCCAGCCTCTTGAGGATGGCCAAGTGACGATTTCGCGCGCGGCGCTCTCGGTCTGTTTCCCCTCGCGCTTCATGCTCGCCGCGGCGATGAACCCCTGCCCGTGCGGATTTTTCGGCGATCCGACGCGAGAGTGCCACTGCACGCCGATGCAGATCCAGCGTTACGTCTCGAAAATTTCCGGGCCGCTGCTCGACCGCATTGATATCCACATCGAAGTTCCGGCCGTGAAATACAAGGAGCTTCGGGGGAATGGGCACGTCGAGCCGTCGGAGACCGTGAGGGAACGCGTGATTCGCGCGCGCGAAATCCAGCTTCGGCGCTATGCGGGCGAAAAAGGCGTGTACGCCAACTCGCAAATGCCGCCGAAGCTCATGCGGAAGCATTGCGAGATAGGAGCGGAGGGGGAAAAGCCGCTGGAGAACGCGATTCAACGGCTTGGGCTATCGGCGCGCGCCCACGACCGCATTCTGAAAGTCGCGCGCACGATTGCCGATCTCGATTCCGCCGAAGATATCGAGCCGCGTCACATCGGGGAAGCGATTCAATACCGGACCCTCGACCGCACCTATTGGGCTTGAGAGAACAGAAATAAATTCCTTAAGGATGAGCACGCGATTGCTCGTGGACCAGAATATTTTCGATGCCGGGAAGTGCAGTTATCGCGCTGAAGCTGGAGGCAAGATTAAACCAGCATGTAAGCCAGTGAGCCGCCCGGGACGCGATAGATCTTTTTTCCCTGGCGAGCGAGTTCATGAAGCCATCGCGAAACACCGTTAAACCCCATTTTCCCGTAGTCATGCCAGGCGATGACTGACCCAGGTTTGCAGCAGTCGAAGGCACGAAGAGTGTCGTTACGCACATATCCGTAGCTATGTGCGCCGTCAATGAAGAAGAGATCGACCTTTCCCTTGAACGGTGAAAAGTCAAAAACGGCTGTATCCCCGTAGAGACAGTGAATCCTGGCGGCTTCGGGCGTTCCCACAAATTCCATGCGGCCCTCACGAGCGTGCTCCACGATGTGTTGCGTGTCCATCGCAGTGACAGACAGCGAGGCAGACACAGAAGCGGGCAGATCCAACGTGTAAAGTTCCGCGCCCGGTGCGTTGCCTGCCCAGTGCAAGGCGCCAGAACCGTGGTACGTGCCTATTTCGAAAATGACTTTTGGCTTGAGAAGCTGGCATAGCATGCACATCGAAACCAGGTCGGTGGCGTACGAGGCCACTGGCCGGAACCAGTCTTCGGACGCCTTGCCGTAGAGGGTCACTGAGGTTTGTTCGGCCCCCAACGCTTCCCAGACGGGTTTCTGCGGGAGCCCGCCATTGGGAAACAGCGAGTGATACAAAAACCTGCATTCCGTGGCGAAATTAGCGACCATTCGAGGGTGATTCAATGATCCGAGGGATTCGAGGTTTGCGCCAAGAACCACATTGCGGATTACGATCGCTATTTCACGCGCTTTCATTCTTTTGCTTCCGAGTTCACTAGCGATTTGAATGTTACAACGAGAGCCGACCGGCAGCCGATCCTAGCGGCACTTGTGTTAGCAAAACGCACCCCCAGTTGCGGCGAACAAAAGAGGCGAATCGCAGAATCGCAAGCTATCGTGGCGCCGAAAATGATTTGGCCAGGTATTTGTGCCCGGGGATCGAGAGGGCCTCTCCATCCACCGGATACATGTACCCGGCCAAGTGGGTCGCGTGCTGACTCGTTCTTCGAGTTCAGCTAATCCTGACTACTGGACGACGAGCGTGACAGTAACGTTGTGAGACGTCGTGCCGCCGCCAGCCGCGGTAACCGTCACCGTGCTCGTGCCTGCAGGAGTCACGTTTTTATTGCCTTCCGGATTGCTGGCGCAGGCGGACATCGCGCCCATCACCATCAGCATCGCGCTCGCGATCAAGAAGCCCTTGCAGAGTTCACGCTTCCTCTTCATGCCGCCGCCAAGCAGCATCATGCCAAGGAGTGACATGAGTACAGCGGACGTCCCCAACGCATACGCCGGGGTATTGCCGTGGCCGCCGCGTGAGGCGGGTACCGTGATCGCAGAGTTCGGTCCCATCGTTGTGATGGTGAGCGTGGTGGTGACCGTCTGTGCGTCCGGCGTTACCGGGTTGGTGCTGAAGCTGCAGCTTGAAAAAGCCGGCAAACCGGCGCAGCTGAAATTGATTGGGCTGGTGTAGGAACCAAGCGGCGTAATTGTGAACGTGTAAGTTGCCGTCTGGCCAGGAGTGATCGTCGCGGTTGTTGGACTGGCCGTGACAGAGAAGTCCGCGGGGTTGATCGTCTCAGAGACAGCCAAGGATGTGCTGCCGACATCGAGCGTGTCGCCGCCGTACACAGCCGTGATCGAATGCGAACCGACGCTGAGTGAAGTCGTGGTGAACGTCGCAGTGCCCGAACTCAGCGTGCCGGTGCCGAGCGACGTGGTGCCGTCCATGAACGTTACGGTGCCGGTCGGCGTGCCGGAGACGAGACCCTTCACGACCGCTGTGAATGTGACGGATCCGCCGGAGTATGCCGGGTTCTTGCTGGATGTCAGCGCGGTGGTCGTGTTCTGTTGCACCACCTGCGTCAACACGGCCGAGGTACTCGCGAGATTGTTCGTATCTCCGCCGTATGCTGCGGTGATCATGTGCGAGCCGACGGCCAACGCCGCTGTCGAGAACGTCGCGACGCCGGAGCCATTAAGCGTGCCGGTGCCGATAGTGGTGCCGCCATCCTTGAATGTGACCGTGCCCGTCGGAGTGCCTGAACTGCCTGTGACGGTCGCCGTGAACGTCACCGGCGCGCCGGCGAGCGACGGATTCACGCTGGATATAAGCGTCGTGGTGGTCGAATGCTGACCCCCGACGACCTGAGACAAAGCGGCTGAAGTGCTGGTGCTGTCATTCGTATCGCCGCCGTAGACCGCAGTGATCGAATGAGTGCCGATTGCGAGCGTTGATGTCGTAAACGTTGCGACACCCGCGGAGAGAGTGCCCGTGCCGATGGTGGTCGCGCCGTCCTTGAAGGTAACCGTGCCGGTGGGCGTCCCTACGCCAGGAGCGACGACGGCGACGGTTGCCGTGAACGTTACAGATTGACCAGAAGCCGATGGGTTAACGCTCGAGGTCAGCATCGTGGTTGTCGAATTCAGATTCACAACTTGTGACAGGACGGTTGAGGTGCTCGTGCTGTAGCCGGTGGCGCCGCCGTAGACCGCAGTGATCGGGTGCGTGCCGACAGCCAGCGTTGACGTTGAGAACGTCGCCACACCCGAGCCATTGAGCGTCCCGGTGCCGATGGCCGTGGCGCCGTCCTTGAACGTTACCGTTCCACTTGGGGTGCCCGTGCCCGGAGCAACAACCGCCACTGTAGCGGTGAAAGTCACCGACTGACCGAAGACGGACGGATTCACGCTCGAAATCAGCGTCATCGTGGTCGAATCCTGATTCACGACCTGCGAGACGACTGCGGACGTGCTAGTTGTGTCGTTGGTATCGCCGACGTAGACCGCGGTGATGGAATGCGTGCCAACCGTGAGGGTGGCGGTCGAAAACGTTGCGACACCTGCAGCAAGCGTGCCCGAGCCAATCGTCGTGGCGCCATCCTTGAAGTTCACGGTGCCGCCAGGTGTACCCGCGCCCGGGGCAACGACTGCCACCGTGGCGGTGAACGTCACCGACTGCCCGAAGATTGACGGGTTCACGCTGGAGGTGAGTGCCGTCGTCGTTGAATCTTGATTCACGACTTGCGAGAGTACCGACGACGTGCTTGTCGTGTCGTTGGTATCGCCGACATAGACCGCGGTGATGGAATGCGTCGCAACTGTGAGAGTGGCGGTCGAGAACGTCGCCACACCTGCAGCAAGCGTGCCAGAGCCAATCGTCGTGGCGCCATCCTTGAAGTTCACAGTGCCGCCAGGTGTGCCCGCGCCCGGCGCAACAACTGCGACAGTCGCGGTGAACGTCACCGACTGCCCGAAGACGGACGGATTCACGCTCGAGATCAGCGTCGTCGTGGTCGAATCCTGATTCACGACCTGCGAGACGGTGTTGGAGACGCTTGTGGGGTTGTTTGAATCTCCGTTGTAGGTTGCGGTTATCGAGTGCGTGCCGACGGTAAGAGCGGACGTCGAGAGCGTCGCGACGCCCGAGCCATTGAGCGTCGGAGTGCCGAGGGTCGTCGCGCCGTCCTTGAAGGTTACGGTGCCTGTCGGCGTGCCCGTTCCTGTGACAGTCGCCGTAAACATGACCGACTGGCCGAAGACAGACGGATTCACGCTGGAGACCAGCACCGTCGTTGATGTTGTTGAATTCACGACTTGCGTGAGGATGGTCGAGGTACTTCCGCTGTCATTCGCATCGCCGGCATATACCGCGGTGATGGGATGAGAGCCCACGGACAAAGTCGTGGTCGAGAAGGTTGCAGTGGCAGTGCTGCCAGAACCGCTCAGAGTTCCCGTGCCTATGGACGTTCCATTATCCTCAAAGGTCACTGATCCGCCCGGCGTGATCGAACCGGTTGCGGTGACGGTGGCCGTGAACATTACGGACGCGCCGGACGTGGAGGGATTGAGACTGGATATGACACCGGTCGTGGTCGATTGCAGCACTTGCTGCGTAAGCGCAGACGAAGCGCTGCCGTCATTGTTTCCATCGCCGCCGTAGACTGCCGTGATGGAATGCGATCCAGTGGTCAAAGAAGACGTTGCGAATGTTGCAGTCGCCGGATTTCCAGCGAGCGTACCCGTACCAAGCGTCGTGACACCGTCGAAGAATGTGACGGTTCCGGTCGGAATGGAAGTGCCCGGGGATACATCGGTCACCGTCGCGGTGAAGGTCACGCTCTCGCCTGGCGTCGAGGGATTCACACTCGAAATCAAGTTGGTTGACGTCGTCGAATCGACGACAAAGAAAACGTAGGCGGCGATATTGCCGATGATGGGCTGGTTCGTGCTTTCACCGTACGGTTCCTGCACGTCCGTGGCGTAGGCGAAGAGTACGTGGACGCCCGGCGTAACTGGAAGGGCCGCGCTGGTGTAACTGTTGCCGCTTCCCGCCGCCAGAGTCCACGGGCCCACCCACGTGTCGAGTTGATAGTAGACGCCCTGAACAGTTGGAGACGTCGGCGCAAACGACGGAGTTACGGTGAACGTGAACGTTGGCGAAGGACTGTAGACAAATGTGGTGTTATTCGTGAGCCCCGAAATCGCCGTCGTCAGCGGAATGGCATTCACGTTTTCTTCCGCGAGTACCGTCACGTTTTCGCTAGTATTGTTGGGAACGTAAATCGTGTTCGTCGCGGGATTTACAACAACAAGCGACGGAAGAGTGCCGGCGGTGATCGCGGGAAGGACCGTATTCGTCTCGCCGTCAATGACAGAAATACTCCCGCCATTCGCGTTGACCACATAGATCTTGTCTGTCACGGAATTCACCGCTACCCCGACGGGAGCGGCGCCGACCGTAAGTTGCGTCGCTACGTTCGTAGTGCCGTCAATATCAAAAACAGAACTCACTGTGTCCGACACGTAAATTTGGTTGGTAAACGGGTCGACATCTATGCCCTGCGGAGTGTTGCCGATGGTGACAGTAACGGGAGCTGCCACGCCGGTACCATCAATGACGGTGACAGTGCCGTTCGTGCTCGCAACGTAAATCAGATTTGTCACCGCATTCACAGCTACTGCGTCTGGTCCAGAACCAACGGTGATCGGCGTCGTACTGAGTGACACGCCATCAATATCGGTCAGCGTGGTTCCGCCGGTGTTGGCGACATAAATCTGATTCGTCACGGGATTGACTGCAAGAGCGATCGGAAGAGTTCCCACGGTAACTGTTGCGATGACCGTGTTCGTCGCGCCGCTTATGACCGACACAGTGCCGTCACCGCGGTTCGTTACGAAAATTGTATTGGTCACCGGGTTCACGGCTACGCCGTAGGGAGTAGTTCCAACCGCTATAGTAGCGGTGACGGTGTTCGTCGCGCCGTTGATTACGGATACGGAGTCGCTGGCGCTGTTCGCGGCATAGATTGTGTTCGTTACCGGATTCACAGCCACCCATTCCGGCTGGCCTTGCACGGTGACTGACGTAGACGTGTTCGTCGCGCCATCAATTACGGAGACGGTAGAGCCTCCCGAATTACCGACGTAAATTTTGTTCGTGAGTGGGTTCTGCGCCAAAAATTCAGCACCCGCACCGGCGGCCACGGTTGCCGTAGTGTTCGTGGCGCCGTCGATCACCGTGACTGTGCCATCCACGAAGTTTCCGACAAAGACTTTGTTCGTTACAGGATTGAATCCGACTTTGTACGGTTGCACGCCGGCCGCTATGGTGGAAGTCGCGTCGTTTGCACCATTAATCACGGTAACGGTCGAAGCGGGACCGCCTGGATCGATATTGGTAACGTATATGTAGTTCGTTATGGGGTTGATAGTGACGTTATCCGGTGAGAGGCCCGCCGTTATTGTCGCGACAATGGTGAACGTCGCGCCGTCAATATGCGCGACGGTTCCGGGCTGGCCGCTTGTGCCTGCCAAATTCAAAGTGCTGGCGACATAGATCTGGTTGGTAACCGGATTTATGGCTAAGCCTTGAGTCCCTCCGCCGACTACGAGGGGCGTACCGCCTACCGTGTTTGTCGCGCCGTTCATCGCGTAGACGAGCGCGTCGGTGCCATAGCCATTGTTGGTGACGTACACCATGTTGGTGACGTCGTTCACTGCAAGGGCGAAAGGCACATCCCCGACCCCTACCGCCAACGTAAGCAATGCGGTCGTCGAGCTTGTTGCTCCCGCGATTACTGAAACCGTGCCGTTCGCACTCGCTATCGCGCTCGCGACGTAAATCGTGTTCGTGACTGTGTTTATCCCGATGGCGACGGGAGTGCTCCCCCCGGCCAGTGTCACAGTGGAGGCAACCGTCGCGGGAACTCCATTCGCGGAGCCATTGATGACTGTTATCGTGCCGTCGCTGTTTGCCACGTAGACGAAGTTCGTCACTTGATCCACGACGAGGTCAAAAGGATTTGCTCCGACCGTGAGCAGGGCCGTTTGGGTGTTCGACGCGCCGTCATACACGGTGACGGTGCCGTCGGTGAAGTTGGCTGCGTAGATCGTGTTCGTGACGATATTTACGCCTACGGCGCGAGGCCCGTTTCCGGATGGCTCTTCCTGCCAGGCGTACGTCTGGCCGTCGATTACGTTGAAGGCGTGATAGCCGCCTTCGCCCACGTAAATCTTGTTTGTCACCGGATTGATTGCGAACGTCGATGGATTGTTCGTAGTATGTACGGTAGTCGTGACGTTCTGGGCGTGAAGCGGCACAGACGCAGCGCTGAGAATTAGCGCGAGAATAGCCAGCGTCTGAATCATGAAGACGAATGCATTGCGGCTTCGGCCGGACTGGTTTGCCAAAATCATTTTGAACCCACCCCTATCTTTCGTTTGTGGTCTGCTCGCGGGAGTATACGGGACGCATCCCTCCCCCGCGCAACGACACAGTGGTACTAAGTTGTACCCAAGGTTCTTGAGTACTTTTTTGGGTACTTTCTTCGACGCGTTAGAGTGCGTCAACTGATTCTACTTGGGTCTGCTGGAAAAATACTTCGTACTCGTTCGCGCTGCTACAGTTGGTCACCTGTCCGGAAGTACAGGTTCCTGTGGTTGGAACGAGAAAACGCCGTCGAGAGAGCGGCGTTGCGCGAGGCGGGACGAAAACGATCACGCATACGCGTGCTACATCCCGGGGCGAGTAAGCAAGCCGCGCCATGTACGGTTGTGCGTGTTAAAATTAGAGGCGTTGTTGGTTTTTACTCGGTAGCGTCCTCGCTCGGCACATTCGTACGGGAGGAATTCTCCATGAAGATGAGAATGCAGCGAGTGTGCGTTCTCTCCGCATGTGTCGCGGCCGTGCTCCTCGCGGCTTGCTCCCGCACTGAAACGAAGGCCCCGAGCTACGAAGATCAGGAAGCAGTTGCGGCTCATGCCAACCATTCCGATTCGGCCACTTTTGCTGCCTGGGACCCCAAGAGCGCTGCGGCTTACCTGGATCAAAGGGAAAGCTGGTGGATGAGTTGGGAAGACGCGGCGCGAGATCACGGAACTTTCTGCGTTTCTTGTCATACGTCGGCGCCTTACATCGTTTCACGCCCTACTCTTCGCAAGGCTCTTGCGGAAGAAGGTCCTTCTGCCAATGAGCGTTTGATCTTGGCGGACGTTTCAAAGCGGGTGCGGCTTTGGGCGAACATTGCACCTTATTATAGTGATGACGACGACGGACCCAACAAGGCGGCAGAGTCTCGGGCTACGGAGTCGGTTATCAATGCATTTATTCTGGCAAGCAGTGACGCTCAGACAGGAAAACTCAGCGAAGATACGCGCGTCGCGTTCTCCAATATGTGGGCGCTTCAACTGACGGAGGGAAGGTTTAAGGGTGCATGGTTGTGGCAGCAATTTGGTTCGATGCCATGGGAATCGCGAGGCTCTGAGTACTATGGGGCCACTCTGGCAGCGATCGCGACTGGAGTAGCTCCGGAAGGTTACGGCAACAGCGCTGACGTCCAAAACAACGTTAAGTTGTTAAACGAATTTCTGCAGCAAAACTCCGCGGCACAGTCTCCCATGAATCGCGTCGATCTCCTCTGGGCTTCGACGAAGTTGCCCGGACTTCTCACGGCCGAGCAGAGGAATTCAATTATCGATGAGATTTTGGCCAAGCAGCGGCCAGATGGCGGCTGGAGCATGACTTCGATCGCGCTTACTTGGAGAAATCTAGACTTGGAATCGCTCTTCGGTGGATGGAAGCGCGACGATGGGACCCCGCAGGAAGTGCAAAGCGACGGGCTCGCCACCGGCTTTATCATCTTTGTTTTTGAGGAAGCGGGCGTTTCTCGCCAGAATGATCAGGTGAAACGAGGTCTCGATTGGTTGGCAAGTCACCAGAATAAGGCAGATGGCTCGTGGACGGCCTACTCTCTCAACAAGAGACGCGTGTCAACGTCGAATGTCGGGCGATTCATGAGCGATGCAGCGACGGCGTTCGCGGTGCTGGCATTGAGCAACAAACATTAAGTGGCGAGCTGTGGCTTCGGAAACAAGTCCGGCGGGATGGAACCTTCTGGCTCTAATGAAATTATGTTAGGAGAATGTTGCGCAGCCGGGCGGGATCGCCAGGTCAAATTCCTACGCTGGAGAAGCGTGGACTTTTGCTTCGAACTCGAATCCACTCACAGAACAGGCGCGCAGCTTCCGGCGGTAGAGAAGATCGCCATCGACCTGTTCGGTTGGCTTGCCGTTGTCATGTGTTTTTCCCAGGAAGATTCTGCCGTTCGGGTGCTCTGCAAACCACTTCTCGATGAGACTGACAAAGAGAAGCGAGCCGAGACCTTGGGAATTTTTCAGAGTGCCGCCGGCGTTATAAAAGAGGCTGTCGCCAAATTGCGTGCCGAAAAACGCGGAATAGCATTTCCCTTTTGATCGGACCGTGCTGATGATTCCATCTTTGCCCAGCACCAGAAGCTTTAAGGCGTGGACGGCGCAATCCTCCAGGAAGAATGCGCTTTTGTTGTCTTTTCGCAGGGCGTAGCCGCGAAGCGCGGAGAGCGCAAACAAATCCCGGAATGCGCCAATGAAAGACCCAGTCCTGATTTCGGCCGAAGCCGAGCGCCCCTTCTTGTAGTCGCGCCGGATATTCTCGCTGACATTTCGAAAGTACGAATGGAAATCGCCCCAGTCCTTGAGATCGACGAGATTGATTTGGAAGCGTTTGTTGCGCACCGGCTCAATCGCGAAGCCGGGGATGGCAGGCCATTCAAAAGGCTCTTCGCAATTCCATTGGGAACCGTAACGGTATGTGCCCGCACCGAAACGTTGGACGATCTTCTGAAAGCACAATGCACGGAGATTCCGGTTGGCCGGGCTCAGATGTATGCGATCGAGAAAAACGACTTTCGAGCGGCGAATGAGAAGGGCCACCTGCGCAATCTTCGGAGGATGAGACGAGCCATTCTCTGCAAAAAACTCGAACAATCTTACGCGGCCCGCCAACCGCCGCGCTCGCACAATCTTCCAAGCGCCGAGGAAGGAGCCGCCAGTCGAGAGAACGAAATCATCCCATTCTCCAGGCCGAACGGATGAGAAAGGCTTTTCTTCCAGCTTTAATTCGGAATACGAGTTTGATTCACACTGAGGCGCGCGGGCCGGAGTCTGAGGACAAGGATTGCGGAGCCCAACCGCTCGTTCGAACGGGCTGTTCAACGTTTCCAACACGGCTAGCGTACATGAAGGATATTCTTCGCGTCAAGGCACAATGAAATGCGTGCAAATTACTCTTTTCCCATAATGGGAACTTTCGACGATTTCAGTGGCGCGTGGCGAGGAGTTCGGTGCGTATTGGAGTCGAGAACCCTTCCCGGCTCTAAACGGAAGCTTCCTTCAAATAGCGAGATAGTACCGCAGCGAGACTTTTAAACTCTGTTCTGACGATCCCTTGATGAGTGCCTGGCACGATTTCAACCTCGAGTTGAGGCAAAAGATCGGCCCAGACCGCGCGAGGATTTTCGGGGAAACGCAAGCTGATCGCGGCCTTCACAAACCTTATCCGCCCACCGTAAGCCCGCGGCCGGTAGCGCGCCAAAGCCGATTTGGCTTTTTCAGACACGCGGAGCATCGCCAGTGCGGAGAGTTCGCCGACAGGAAAATTGTTGCCTTCGCTCTCGCCAGGATCTTGCGAAGCTTTCCATCGATATTCCGATCCGCCGCGTATGTACGGGACCACACCGCGGGCGGGTAGCTTCATCATCGCGGAGGCGTGATGCCTCACCAAGCGCATAGAAAGCTGAAAGCGGGGCCCAAGCGGCAAATAGCTCCTGTGCGGATACGTTTCGAGCAAAGCCAGCAGAGCTACCTTTTCTCCATTCTCGAGCAGGCGCTGAGCCATCTCGAGCGCGATCAAGCCACCGAGAGAGTAGCCAACCAGCAAGTAGGGACCGCTCGGCTGTATGGTCTTGATCGCGTCAAGAAAGAATTGAGCCATGTCTTCGATTGTGTCCAACGGCTCGTCCACGCCATCCGTACCCTTCGCTTGCATCCCGTAGATTGGGCGCGGCGTTTCGATATGTTTTACGAGCTCAAAAAAGTCCATGACGCTGCTGCCAATGCCGTGCGTGATAAAGACTGGAGACGCGGCATTCCCAGTTTTTGGTCCTGCTTTTGCCCCTGCTTTTAACAACAAAAGCGGCGAAATCCGCACTGGGGAACTTTGCTCCACGACCTTGGCCAGAGACGCGATCGTCGGAGCCTGGTAGATCATCAAAGGTGAGAGTTCGCGGCCAAAGACCTTCGCGATTTCCGAAAATAATTCAGCGGCTAAGGAAGGATCCCCGCCCAGATCAAAAAAATTATCTTCACTGCCTATTTGGGGGCGCCGGAATATGTCCTGCCAAATCCCGGTGATCGTATCAATTGTCGGGAGGGTAGTTAAGTGCGCCACGCCGTGCCTCGTCGAGTGGACTTCAAGGACTAACCGGGCTTGATTCTCACAATATGTGCGACATCCGAACTCGATCGCACACTATGAACACGATGAACAAAATCATCAAGGCCCGATGTTTCGCAGTCCTCGAATAGTCGCCTCTAAAATGGTGTCGCGTCAATAGGATTCCCGTCGCGATGCGTCGAGTTTGAACCCAAACCGGAAACACCTGGTCGAGCCCGCCGCGCCGCCTATCACGCGCGCTGATCGCTGCCCTTCTTGTCTGCGCGTTTTCGAGCAGACACTCTGCAACAAGTCATACCGTCTGATCGCAAACGCAGGAACTTGCATCGAAAAAAGGACATTGAAACGATAGAAGACGTTCCGATACACTCCTTACGGCCGTCGAGTTCTGAACAAAAAATCCGGCCAAACTTGGTTGAATAAATCCTCTTCCGCTGCTGCACACAGTGTTTCTACCGAAGTAAAAGCGTATGATTGGGGGCCTATTCTTTTCTACATGGCAATTCTGTCGATTGCCCTCCTGACACTTTTCCCCTATCAGATCCTCCCGCAACAGACCGCATCGAGCCGGCAGGGGCCGTTTTGGATGTGGCTCTTCGAAAAGCTGCCCGACGGAACAGATTTCATGGCAAACATTTTGCTTTTCGTGCCGTTCGGCTTCGCAATCGCGTGGATATCGGAACGGCGATTCCGATGGTTCGCCGCGCTTGTGATCGCGTGTTTCGGAAGTTTTGTTTTCTCTTTTGGCATCGAGTTCACGCAGGCCTATATGCCGACGCGAACCAGTTCTTGGTACGACGTGGCGGCAAACACAATGGGTGGCCCAATCGGATGGCTCGCGTTTCGAGTCCTGGGCATGCGTGTCGAGAAAATGCTCTCGGCGCTTCTGATTGGTTTCTACAAGTCTCTTCATCCACGTGTTCTAGCCCTATTTTTCATCGCCTATTGGGCCGCCGGTACTTTCATTTCCGTTCCCTTGAACCGAATGTCGATTCTCAGAAATTGGGATAACTCCGTTCCGCTTTTTGTGGGAAACATTCCGGGTCAATCCTATGGATGGCGCGGCAGCGTCTCCGAGATCGCCTTTGCGGATCGGTACCTCGATAGCCGGGATGTAGAGCGGGTATTCCAGTCAGGCCTCGCCGCAGTTCCACCCGAAATTCTAATAGCTTCGTACAAACCCGGCGCGGGTCCTGTGACGCTGGAGGCCACGGGCAAATCGCCGTCGCTTTCCTGGATACCGAACTTCCCGGCAACAACCGCGGGCGTCGCAAGCTTTGAGCCGCAAGGTCCGTGGCTCAAGTCCCAATCACCCGGTTCCAGTCTGGCGAGCGCCATACGCGCGGCAAATCAGTTTACGCTGTACGTGGTCTGCGAAACTCCCCAAGCCGTTCAAATTGGCTGGCATCCCATCGTCGCGCTCGGCGATGCTCTCAAGGGCAGCGACCTGGTGCTGGGCCAGTATTATTCTTCTCTCTCCCTGCGTATGAGGACGCCGCTGACTCCCTCGGCAGACCGGCGGCCTGAGTATTCTGCCGGAGAATTCTTCTATCAACCTGGAATCCACCGGCTTCTTTTCACATATGACGGAGCCAAACTATATTTCTATGCCGATGGCAAGCGAGCAGGCCCGGTGATGGAACTGGGACCGGGTGCAGCCGTTGTTCACATACTGCGCCGGCCACGGCAATACGAACTTCCGGGCTACAAGATGATTTACTATGCGCTTTTATTCGTTCCGCTCGGGTGCGCTCTTGCACTAATCACGATGATTTCCAAGCGAGTGGGGAGGTTCGCGGTCGCGTGCGGATTATTTCTTCCCGGACTGATTTTTGAGCCCATCCTTTTCGCGACAGGCCTAAGACCGCTTTACCCCGAAAACATCTTGCTGGGAGTTGGACTGACGGGTGTAAGCTTCGTGTTCGTTCGCCGCTATCTGCCGCGATAATCTCGCTCGACATTTCCATCCTGCTGCCGACCTTTTCGATTTAAACAATTGGAAAATCGGAATTTAGAAGTGCGATACAGCCGGCCGAGGTTTCCCGTCGCGTGGCATAAACCGTGCTACTTTAATAAGCGGAAATAATTATTCTATTTGCATGCGCGGCTACGAACGGGATACAGAAGCCCGGGAAAAAGCAGCGCGAGAATCGGTTTCCATGCACGCTACAGATGCCCTGGCCGTGCCGTTCAACGCCATGGCGCCCGCGGTTCGTTCCGGCCGTGCCGAATAACGAGTTGTAAGCGGAAACTTCATGCGAGTATCCCTCATTCTTCGGAGTGTCGCCGCCACCTGGTTAGCCGTGATCGTGTCTGCGGGCACCGCGTTCTTCATTACCCCATTCATCCTGCACCGGCTGGGGGATGAGGCGTACGGCCTCTGGGTCCTCATCGTGGCGCTCTCCGATTACTACCTATTCCTGCAGATTGGAGTGCGATCCGCGATTGTGCGCTTCGTGTCTCGTAATCTGGCGCTCCATAAGCCGGAGGAAGTCAACCGAGTCATCGCGACCAGCTTTTACTTCTTCATGTGCGCCTTCGTTGTTGTTCTTGGCCTGGCTTTTGGGCTTTACCGGCACGTGGGGCACTTTTTTTCGGTGAAAGAAGTCAACGACCACGCGTTTGCAAGCTTGTTTCTGCTGGTTGGGATTGCGCAGGCGTTGGATTTTCCGATCAGCGTATTTGAAGGATCTCTCGAAGCAGCGGGCCGTTTCGATCAACTTTACGGCTTGCGAATTATCGGGATGCTGCTCCGCGTGGGAGTGATCGTTTGGGTCCTCGAAGCGGGCGGGGGACTTTTGGGAGTTGGCGCGGCCACAGTTCTTAGCACTCTGACGCTTCGATTCGTAGCGGTGCCACTGGCCTTTCGCGAGGTCGAGGGATTCAGCCTGCATCCGAGAGGTATCAACAAGCAGACCTTTCGAGAGATGCTTGTTTACGGCGTCACAAGTTTCTCGGTCGGAATGAGCGAACGCCTGAAGAACTCGTTCTATCCGCTGATAATCGTCAAATTTCTCTCAGCCTCGGCGCTGACTCTTTTTTCTTTGCCTGTGAAGCTGTTGACGATTCCTCTGAACGGCATCGGCTCGATGACGGAATTTGTAAGTCCGCTCTCGAGTCAACTTGAAGCACAACAAGATAAAGCGGGACTTCGCCGCCTTCTAATTCTGTGCGGTGAGACGGCATTCGTGCTTTTTGCGCCTTTAGCCGTGATCATGCTGGTCCTTGGCAAGCAGATGCTTGGGCTGTGGGTCGGCCGTGAATACATGGCGGCTTATCCGCTGTTGGTCTTGTTAACGTTTGGACTCGGCGTCAATGCTGCACAGTATTCCGTGCAATCAATGCTCTTTGGGATTGGGAAACATAAGGGCTTGATCTGGATGCGCCTGATTGAAGGGTTCGGAACGGCGGCGCTCGGCATTCTTTTGATCAGGTTTTGGGGACTGTGGGGATACGCATTCGCGACGATGCTTGTCGCCGTCGTCATCAATCTGTTTTTTATTCCGAAATATGTGTGCGGAGTTCTTGAAATTCCTCTCGGGCGCTATCTTTCAAAGGGATTTCTGAAGCCGTGTCTAATATCACTGCCGATGGCTGCCGCGATGTTGGCATTTGCACACATATTTCCGGCAAACTCTTGGAAGGCTGTGATCGCTGCGACAATGGTCGGAACCATTGTGTTCTTGCTGACCATCCTCGGCACGATGGCATATTCGCAGCAGAAACGTTCGAGTTGGTGGTCGTTGGGAGTCGTCGAGATCATGCGGAAAAGGTTCCTGGATCGCGATAAGAGCCTCGACTTATCCGCTGGCGCCGCCGTGCTGCATGAATATGAGAAAATTGAGGAGCAGTCTGTTGCAGAGTAGCTGATAATTTTCAGTCCGATGTTTGACTTGGGGTGAGGACCTAATAAGGTGTGCGGCATTGCGGGCATGGTTTACGCGGACAAGGAACGGCAGGTTCCTGCGGTTGAAGTCCGCCAGATGTGCGACCGGATCATCCATCGCGGTCCGGATGACGAAGGTGTGTACGCGAAAGGCCATGTCGGGCTGGGCATGCGGCGGCTGAGCATCATCGATCTCTCCACCGGCCACCAGCCCATCCACAACGAAGATCAGAAAGTATGGATTGTCTTTAATGGTGAGATTTACAACTTCCCTGAACTGCGTCCGGACCTCGAAGCGCGCGGGCACAAGTTTTATACGAATACCGATACCGAAGTCATCGTTCACCTCTACGAAGAATATGGCGCTGACTGCGTTAAGAAGCTGCGCGGGATGTTTGCCTTCGCTATCTGGGACGAAGAAAAGCAGAAACTTCTACTGGCGCGCGACCGCTTTGGCAAGAAGCCGCTTCACTATTCCTGCGAGCGCGGGCGATTATTTTTCGGCTCTGAGATCAAATCGATTTTGGCCGTGGCGCCGGAGTTGAATCCGGTCGATCAGCAAGGATTGCTGTCCTATTTTTGCTACGGATACATACCCGACCCGCAAACCGCATTTGAGAAGATTCGAAAGCTTCCGCCGGGCCACATCCTCGAATATTCACGCGGCGAAATTCAAGTCAGAGCTTTCTGGGATCTTCCTGCCTTTGGCACTCATGCGCCAAAGAATGAAGAGGAGTGCCTGGAACAGTTGGAGCACCATCTAGCCGAGGCCGTGCGAATTCGCCTGATCAGCGACGTGCCGCTCGGAGCGCTCTTGAGCGGAGGCGTGGATTCATCAACGGTAGTGGCGCTGATGACGAGATTCTCGTCGTCTCCGGTGAAAACATTTACGATTGGATTCCCGCACAAAGAGTTCGACGAGACGCAATACGCGCGCGAAGTGGCCCAGAAATTCGGAACCGAGCACCACGAGTTGGTCGTCGAGCCGAATTTTCTGGAGACGCTCGACCAGTTGACCCACCACATGGAAGAACCTTTCGCCGATTCCTCGATGGTGCCGACTTATCATGTCTCGCGACTTGCGCGCCAGCACGTAACCGTTGCACTTGCCGGCGATGGCGGAGACGAGCTTTTTGCCGGCTACGACCGCTACACAATCAATCTCAATCGCCGGCGCCGCAATCCCATGCCTCGCTGGGCGGGCGATATTTATCGAAATCGTGTGTTCCCGGCTCTTCCTTCCGGCACGCGCGGCAGAAGATTCTTGTACACGATGTCGCTCCCCGAAGAGGACCGGTATTTGGATGAAATCTCATTCCTCTCGCCGGACGGGCGCGAAAAATGTCTGTTTTCGAAGGAGTATGCGGCAGTCGCAGCGAAATTCCCGTCGCCGTATCAACTCTTCAGAGATTATCTGAAAAATGCGCCTGCAAAGGACGCACTTAGCCAGCTGCAATATCTTGATGCAAAAACTTATTTGCCCGCCGATGTTCTGACAAAAGTGGATCGCATGAGCATGCTGACGTCACTCGAAGTGCGCGCTCCCATTCTCGACCACGTGTTCGCCGAATGGGTTACGCAGCTTCCTCCCGATTGGAAACTCCGAAACGGGCAAAAGAAATACATCCTGAAAAAACTTGCCGAACGCGTTGGAGTTCCAAGAAATGTAATTTATAGGCCGAAGAAAGGATTCGGAGTTCCCTTGGTGCACTGGCTCCGGAATGAATTGAAAGAAAGCCTGCTGAGCATGCTCCTCGAACCGAAAACCATGCAGCGTGGATATTTCGATCCGCCGGCCGTCAGACTATTGGTGGATGAACATCTGCGAGGGCGGCGCGATCGTTCGCGCGATCTGTGGAATCTCCTCGCTTTCGAGCTTTGGAATAGGAATTTTCTCGATCAGCAACATTCTCAAGACTACATGGCACCGCCGGCGCCTCGTGCTGTCTTATCGACTACGCCGGCGCCTGGAAAGGGAACTGAAGTTTTGGGCGTTCCACGCGCAAGTTCAATACAGTGAGGGCGGCGGGCACGTTTGTGCCCGGGGACTGAACAGAAATGCCGAACGGGATGCTGAAGGCAGCAAAAAAATTGACGCTCATGGGGGCGCGAGGCGTTGGAGCCTACTCCGCGCTCAAACGGAGCAAATGGAGGACAGAAAGGCTTCTGATCCTCGGTTACCACGGCATTTCTCTTCAGGACGAAGCGGAATGGCGGCCGGGCCTTTTCATGACGCCGGGCATTTTCGAGCAGCGCATGGAGGCTCTCTCCGAGCTGGGTTGTACCGTTCTGCCGTTGGACGAAGCGATTACTCGTTTGCAGGAACGGAGTCTTCCGCCGTTGTCAGTCGTGATCACGTTTGACGATGGATTTCACAATTTCTTCTCCGCTGCCTTTCCGGTCTTGAAGCGTTACAAATTTCCCGCCACCGTTTACCAGACGACTTTTTATTCCGAGTGGAACGAGCCCATCTTCAATCTCATCTGTCCGTATCTGTTGTGGAAGGCGTCCGGCAAAGTCATCGAATACCAGGACCTGACTGGCAAGCCTGGTTCCTTCGACTTACGAACAGAGGAAGGCAGGAAATCCGCGAGTGCGGAAATTCTGGGCTTTGCGAGGTCCAACGGATTCTCGCGCGAACAAAAGCAGGACTTGTTGAGACGAGTCGCTGACGCTCTTGGCCTGAACTATCAGGAGATTTCCGACCAGCGAGTATTCACGCTGATGAGCGGAGACGAACTGAGTCAGATGGTCCAGGGTGGCATCGACATTGAGTTGCACACGCACCGCCATCGAGTACCCAAAGAAAAGCGTCTTTTCATGAAGGAGCTTGAGGACAACCAGAATTTCTTGGCGCAGATTGGCGCTCCCACGGCAAAACATTTTACGTATCCTTGCGGCGTATATCGCGAGGAACTCTTTCCCTGGTTGGCGGAGTTCGGTGTTCGCTCGGCCACAACCTGCGATTCAGGATTGGTTGATTCACGATTGAATCTCATGCAGCTTCCGCGTTTCGTCGATACGCCTGGCGTTTCTCAGCTCGAATTTGAAGCTTGGGTATGTGGACTGAGGCAGTTCTTGCCGGGCCGCCCTGCGGCTCAACTGGGCAAAGACGGCGTCTTACTCTGAGTCTTTTGATTTCCAGCGTCACTTCGGGCAACGACGGGGCGCAATTCTACCGCTACCGCGAAAGTCCTGTTACCACAATGCTTGGCCGCTGCGGTCACGCTGGTTCGCCTTTCAATAGCGACTCATAGTAATTTTCGTGCTCGCTGACGCAGGCTTCCATGCTGAAATGTTCTGCGCAGCGCGCGCGGCCGCACTCTCCCATTTTTTTCCGCAGGTCATCGTCTTCGAGCAGAGAAATCACGCGCTGCGCAAAGATCTTTTCATCGCCGGCAGGCGTGAGAAAACCTGTCACACCATCAACCACCGCTTCCCGATTTCCGCCAACATCGGTTGCCACCACTGGAAGCTCCGCCGCCATGTATTCCAGAATCGCGTTTGAGAAACCCTCATTCAACGAAGTGAGGCATCCCAATTGCAGCAAGGGCAAATATCCCGAAACGTAGCCCTCTCCATCCGTGAAGAACACCTTTTCTCGGATTCCCGTTTGCTCGGCCAATGTCTCCAGTGATTGGCGCAGTGGTCCCTGCCCGATCAATAGAAATATAACGTCGGGATGGCGGGCGGCAATTAGGGCTGCAGCCTTTATAAACATTGGCAGATCCTTCACCGGACGGTAATTCGCCACGATTCCGATGATTCTCGACGAGCGGGGGATGCGGAGGCGGTCGAGCAGGGAAGGATCACCATTGCCGGAAAACCGGGCCAAATCCACGCCGTTACATAAGACATCGATTCGCGAAGCCGGCAATCCTTCGATCTGGATCGCGGCTTGCTTCGCAGCTTGGGAATTAGCGGCCACGCGCGTGGTCATGCGATTCAACATTCGGAAAACGCGCAGATACACCGGGGTATACCAGTAGCCCAAATTGCGCCTGCTGGTCAGAATCACTTTGCAAGAACTGCCGCGCGCAGCGAGGACACCGACGATGGTCGCGCGCACCATGAACGTATGCACGATATCGATCTGCAGGCGGTTGATTCGGCTGCGCAACCGCAGAATTTGACGGAATCCATTCCATGAAAAAATCGCCGTCATCGGAAATACCAGCGGCGTCGCGTGCGAGTCGAGTTGCCTCGACGGAATCGCATCCTCGACACAAGCGGTGAATAGTTCGAAACGCTTCGAGTCCATTCCGCGGATCAATTCGCTGAGCTGATTTTCCGTGCCCGCTTCGGAGTTCAGAGATTCGAGCACAAACATCACCCGGATCCTGCGGGTCACGATTTTGCTCCGCCGATCTTGCTGGCGTGGTAGCCGGCAAAGGATTGCGCAGGCTTGTCTGAAGAAGGGGAGTCTCCGGCCGAATCTGGATTTATCGCCTTGAACCAGGCCTCTTCCAGCGCAGGTACAATTCCATCCCAACCATATCGGTCGGTAACTAATCGCCGGCCGTTATCGCCCAACCGATGACGCATCGCCGGATCAGAGAGCAAGGCTGCGGTCCGTTGAGCGAATTGCAATGGCGTGTCCGCGACCTCAAAATGCTCGCCGGGTGTGAGCTCCAGTCCTTCCGCTCCAATTGAGGTGGAAACAACAGCTTTCCCCGCCGCCAGCGCTTCCAATATCTTTAATCGGCTTCCACCCGCGATGCGCAACGGTACGACTACCACCTCCGCTCGCGCGAGGTACGGACGAACGTCCTGCACCTCTCCGACCAGCTCGGTATGCTGATTTCCGGTCACCAGCTTCCTCAGCGCTCTTGAAGGCCTTCGGCCCACGATTCGAAGAATTGCTTTGGGCTCGATTGAGAGTATGCCAGGTAATATTTCGCACAAGAAAAAAGCGAGTGCATCCAGGTTCGGGAACCAATCGAGCGAGGCCAAAAACAGTAATTCCCTCGGCTCTGTTGCCGGAGCCAGAGACTGGTATGCCTCCAGGTCAGCTCCATTCGAAACAAGAGTTATCTCGGATACGCCCCAGCTTCGCATTTGTTGTGTGTCTTGAGCCGTTACCGCAGTGGCCGCTTCAGCCTGCAGGAGCGCGCGGCGCTCAAACCGGGACATCTTCATCGCTTGGTTCCGGAAAAAAATCCGTCGAATCCACGACCGGCTCTGATGCGCGCGCCGAAACCAAATCTGCGACTCGATATTGTGCGTTCCTATCACCCGCGGCACGTTTTCAATCGAACTAAGATACCGTGCGCAATGGGTCCCTTCGAAATGCACCACGTCGAACTGCTGGCTGCGAAGCAACTCCGTGAGTTTTCGGCGGAATCGCCCGGAGTAATGCTTGTCAGCTGAATAAGGATTTGGCGAAAACAAATTTCCGAGCAATCCCCAAAATAGCGACCAGCGTCGCCGGTCGTTACTCGGATGTACGAGATGAACTTGAATTCCGGTTTGCGCCAATTCCGCAACTCCCGGATCGCCGATCAGTCCAAAGCACAGGTAAGAAATCGAATGGCGCTTCGCTAATCGCCGCAACAGATTCCACGTTCGCATTCTCTTTCCCGAATTCACCGGGCAGCAAATTTCCTCCGCGAGGACTAGAACCCTCAATCGCTTGACCGGCGCGCCACTCGGCGATGCCATTGAGGCCTCTTCATCCTGCGATTCTTCGTTTTGGCTCGTTGCTTTCATGGATCTTCGGTCACGAGAAGTTCCGTACCCAGAGAAGCGTCGCGAGTGAGATAGACCGTTGCAGACTGGCACACCATCGGTTTGGCGTAGTACTCATGTTGCAGGACCATGTCCCCAGGCAGGATCACCAGACTACTTTAGACCCGCAATCCCGCGTACCTCCACGAATTTCCGTCCAGGCCGCAGACTCAATTGAATAAGGTAATTTTCAAGATATCACGCTAAGAAAGGATGCCACTCCGCGTAATCGTAAGTAAGTCGCGTGATTGGTAACCCGTCATTTTCTCATATTGAGATTTCTGGCGCAGCCGCGCTGGCAGAATCCAGCCGCGAATCCGCTGCATCTTACGAGTAGCTACCAAAGCACACCCGACCGTCATTTTTCGGTGTGCGGATTGCTTCGTGCTAACCTGTTTTTTTTAGCTCGATCGTCAATCGGGGGTGAATTGGTCACAGCGTCTAGCCGGGCCAGGGGGTTGCCGGCCGGATTCGTCAAACAGCTGCTTCATTACTCCGGCTGGTCAACCGGGTATGTGAAAATGCGCAAGGTCAGTTTTATCGTCACATACCATTGTATTCGGCCTGAAGAATGCGGACTCTTCAAGGAAACCGCTCAATTTCTTGCAGAGAATTTCCACATTGTCCCGCTGGGCCAACTTGTTGAAACAGTTGAGAGTGCGGCTTCAATCTCGAAACAAGGTATTGTCGCCCTCACGTTTGACGATGGCTTGAGAAATCATGCCGAGGTCGCGTACCCAATTCTTAGAGAACTGGGGATTCCGGCGACATTTTATCTGTGCCCTGATCTCATTGACCGCGGAGCCTCCGTGTGGACTTGGGAGATCCATTCGCGACTCGAGCGCCTCGGTGAGCGCGATCGGCAACGGTTTTTCGAATTAGCGGGAGTTTCTGGTGATCTTCAAAGGATCATTGACCGGATGAAAATAATTCCAGTTGATGAGAGGGAGCAGATTCAAAAGCGTATCCGCGATTTGACTCCCGATTTTCAATTCACGCAGTACGAGCACGATTGTTACGATTTGATGAGCTGGAGCGACGTAGAAAAGCTCGACCCGGAATTCATTACGATTGGTTCACATACCGCGACGCATATAGATCTGCCACAGGCCGCGCCGGACCGGCTCGAGCGGGAACTTTTGCGCAGTAAGGAAATTCTCGAATCGCGTCTGAATAGAAAAGTACAACATTTCGCCTATCCAAATGGGAGTTTTAACGAAGCAGTAATACCAGCGGTGAGACAGTTTTACCGATCCGCCGTTACGACAAGACCAGGGATCGTGAGGCAGGGAGATAACCCGTTGCTCTTGAACCGAATTCACGCCGATTTCCGCCTTCCGGCATTTTCGTGGGACCTCGCCAGGGCGGCGCGCCGGGAGCAACAACCTTGAAAGCCCTGGTTCTCGACGCCGACAATCGGGCAGCTCTGGAAGCGATTCAGTCACTCGCTCGCCATCACGTCTCGGTTGACGTGGCTGAGGAGACCCACTGTCTGGCGTTCAACTCCAAGCGCGTCCACGAGCATTTTCGTCAGGCTGACGCCGCGCATCCAGAGGTTTTCCTCCAGTGGTTGAGGGATCTCGATCAACGCGCGGGATATTCTCTTATCATTCCATCGTCCGAGAGGGCGCTTCGGCCGTTCCTGTTGCTCCCGGAATCGGATGCGTTGAGACAGAAAGCAGTCCTGTCGTCAGATTTGGCGCTCCGCACCGCGCTCGATAAGTCTCTGACCCTGGAGATTGCTGCCGGCTTGCATATTCCCGTTCCCCAGAGCGTTTTGATTAGCTCGGAGGATTTTATTCCCGCATGCAACATTTTCCCTGTCGTCCTTAAGCCAGTTTCGAGTCAGATTCTTGCCGAGAATCACGTCAAACAAGTTCGGCCCGTCATTGTGCACAACGATGCCGAGAGACTCGGACAGCTTCGCAGTATGCTGCAAGACTCCGCAGTTCTTCAGCAAGAACTCGTTCCCGGCCATGGCGTCGGTGTGGAAGTGCTCTATGACAAGGGCCAGCTGATTTGGTATTTTTCCCACGAAAGATTGCATGAAGGTACGGGTCGCAATGGATTGGGAAGCGGAAGCACATACAGGCGCTCGGTCCGGCCGAAACCGGAATTGTTGCGCGATGCCAAGTCGCTTCTCGACAGTCTCCAGTGGCACGGCCTGGCGATGGTGGAATTTAAGTATTCGGACGATGGCCGCTATTGGCTGATGGAAATCAATCCTCGCTTGTGGGGCTCCCTGGCTCTCGCCATAGACGCTGGCGTAGATTTTCCTTACGGACTGCTGCGTCTTGCGACAGGCCAGGCAGTTCCGCCGCAACCTAAATACAAACTCAATTATCGCACCCGCGTTTTTCTGCACGATCTTGTTTGGATCCGCAATCAGTTCGTTTACGGGGGCCGTTCCGCCGCGTGCTTGGAAGCATTGAAGCTCTTGCGGCCAATCGCCGGACGTGAAAGCTGGGATTATTTTGATTGGGGAGATCTTTCGGTAACACGCGAAGACATAAGCTCATTCGTCGCACAGAAGCTTGAGGTTCTAAAGAGGAAAGTCGACACGGCAAAACGAGCTCGATCAGCTCGCAGAGTTCACAGCCAGAATCTTCGGCGTTTTCTGGCGTCGGGAAAACCGCTGCACAAGGTTCTGTTTCTTTGCTATGGGAACATTTGCCGCAGCCCGGCTTCTCAACTGTTGATGAAAAGGCGTTACCCGCAGTTGTGCGTCTGTTCGGCTGGTTTTCATCCAGCCGAAGGACGCGGTTCTACCAAGCAATTCCTCGAGGCCGCCAGAGAGTTTTCGCTCGATCTTTCGCATTGGTCGTCGCGCCGCGTGACCATCGAGATGGTTCGCGATGCGGATATAATATTGTTGCATGACATTCGGAACTACGACGATTTCTGCCGGGAGTTTAGCGCATACAAGGACAAAATAATGTTCCTCGGTATGTTCCTCAATCCTCCTTCTCTCGAGATTAAGGATCCGTATGACTTTGGATTCACAGAAACCTGGCAGACACTGACGGAAATCTCCGCAGCTACCGATGCCCTGGGGAGAGAGTTCGGTAGTCGAACATCCCACGCAACGGAGATAAATCTTCCAACGCGGGATTTTGATAACAGGCCCAAAACATCCATCGCAAACCATACCTGAAACGGAAATCGTGTCGACAAAACCCCATCCCGCTATGAGGCGGATTCTTGAAATCGGCAATTGGGCGCCGCCCGTGTGTAGCTGGACCATGAGCCTGGTCGGGCTGCGAAAGGAATTGGACGCACGGAGTTGGGATTGCCGGGTGATGAATCTCAACGAGAACCGTCGAGTGCGTAGCCCGGCCTACATCGATGTTCAGAACGGCTGGGATTACCTGTTCAAGGTCGTCCGAGCCGTAAGAGATGGATGCGCGATTCACACCCGCGTGAACGCAGAATCCACGGATCTGTACATTCTTGCTTTCATGGCGATGTTCTTGGCCCGCCTTTGGGGCCGTCCAGCCCTTCTGACCTATGGAGGAGGACACCAGCAAACGTATTTTCCCGCGCCGCGCATGAGCCTGCGGTTTCTCGCGTTCTCCTTGCTCTTTCGATTGCCGAATCGAATCTATTGCAATAGCGAAGCGGTAAGGCGCGTGATCTTGACCACCGGAATTTCTCCCGAACGAGTGGTTGCAATCCCTCACACATCCGCTTACTACGCGGAACTCGTGCCCTCCCCTTTGCCGGCGGATGTCGAACGCTTCTTTGCCGCGCACGACGGTGTCATCTTCAGTTACGTCTGCTTCCGAAAAGAGTTCGTGTTGGATTTTCTTGCGGAGGCGATTCGACGCTTCCGGGTGATGTATCCCAAGATCGGTTTCCTATGGCTTGGTCCTTGGGAAGTCGAGATGCCCAAGATGAAAGAGTTTCTACACGCCCAGGGACTTGAGGACGCTGTGTTCAGTATGGGTTCGGTGCCCCACGAAATGTTTCTCAATATCCTGAGCCATTCCCTCGCATATATCCGCACGCCCATGACCGACGGAGTTTGTTCCTCGGTGCTCGAATCTCTAAAACTCAAAATTCCAGTCTTGGCTTCAGATAATGGAACCCGGCCGCAAGGCACGGACCTTTGGCAAGATGGCGATGTGCAAAGTTTGCTGAATCTGATGGTCGAAATAGTGGAACACCGAGAGCAAGTTGTCGCGCGCATCCCTACCATCGTGCTTGAAGATAACGCCAAGAAACTCGCGGACGATATCGAAGAGGTTTGCGTTCGGTCTTTCGCGTCGTCGTAGGTGGCTTTGCAAAGCGGCGAGTCACTGCAGAAAACCCAAACAGTTCCTAAGTTTCGGCTCCCCGCACGAATCGGATGACGGATCTCACAGACTTCAGGGCAGGCTCAAGCGTAGGATGCTGATCCACTAGATCTACAAATTGCCGGTAGAGAGCGTAGGGGCTGCGTCGTCTCCGCAGACCGCGGCTGGTCAATATATATTTGGAATCCCAAATCGTATGTCCGTGCGTGTATCCGCCGGCGAGCTCTAGATTTCGTTGGCCCTCAGGACTCATGCGCAGCCCATCCACGCCCGCCGGATGAGCGCGAGTGTGATTCTGATGCACGACGGTGACGACCTCGGTTAATTCGACGACTGGCACACCCGAATGATTCGCTTGATACACCAGCCAGTTGTCGTACTGCGGCCGTCCGATTGCAAATGGCGGAATCTTTCCCCAAAGCCCAGGGCGAAAAACAAAATAGTCGATCGCCGTGTTGTTGTCCAAATGGCCGGTCGCAATGGTTCGCTCTCTCAGTTTGGATTCCCAGTCACCTTCGAAGCTCAGCGGCTCCGGGATGTCCACGGTGGTTCTGCGGCCGATCAGCAGGAAGCGATCATATTTGTCGAGCACCCGTTGCACCGCGGGCAGGAAATCATTCATGAAGATGACGTCTGAATTTACGAAGCACAGTGTGGGATGAGTCGCTGCCTTCTCGGCCTGGCCAAAGACGGAATTAAGAAGCGGCGTGCCAAATTCGTTTCGCTCAACCTTAGGAATATGTTGAGCTCCAACTTCCGCCGCCACTTCCGCCGTTCCACTCTCGTCCCCGAACAGCAGAACCTGGCAGCGCGGAGAGAGCCGCGTCCAGCTCTGAATGGCGTTCCGTTGAATGACACCGAAATGCCCTTCGAAGGGTTTGGGAATTCCGAAAATCGTCAGCATGCTGGCTCTTCTGATTGGGTCGCGCAAACTTCAAAGGGTAAAGGAGACGCCCCTGTGAAGCCGCTTAAGACTGCAGAATTTGTCCGCCGAGAACTTGCTATCGGACGGCAGTTGATTCTCGAACAACGCCGGCTTCGCCCCGCTCGCGGGCACGGTATTGGTCGTAAATCCACGCGTAGGTCTTTTCCATTCCATGCCGCAGAGTCGTGTCCGGCTCCCACTTCAGATACTTCTGGATGAGGGTATTATCGCTGTTGCGGCCATTGACGCCTTTCGGCGCGCTTAGATCGTAGTTGCGCTTCAGCTTCATCCCGGCGATATCCTCGACGATATCCACTAATTGATTGATGGTTACGGCCTCGGACGAACCGAGGTTAATTGGCTCAAGAATCTGCGAATCCGTGATTAACTGAATCCCTTTGACGCAATCGTCGATGTACATAAAGCTGCGCGTCTGATCGCCGGAACCCCAAATCTCAATTTTGTTGGTTCCGTTCAGTTTGGCTTCAACTACTTTTCGGCAGATTGCCGCAGGCGCCTTCTCGCGCCCTCCAAACCACGTTCCCCACGGCCCGTACACATTGTGAAATCGGGCTGTACGGGTGTAGAGACCAAAATCCTCTCTGAAATGACGGCACATTCGTTCCGAGAAGAGTTTCTCCCATCCGTATCCGTCTTCGGCCTGAGCTGGATAGGCGTCTTCTTCTTTCAACGATGGCGCTTCGAAGGTTTTCTGCTTATCCGCGTTGTACACGCATGCGGAAGAGGAATAGAAAAATTTCCGGCAGCAGCCGTACTTCGTTGCCGCTTGCAGCATGTGCGTGTTAATGAGGACAGAAAGCATACAGAGTGCTTTGTTGTGCTCGATAAAACCCATCCCGCCCATGTTTGCCGCGAGATTATAAATTTCTTCGGCGCCTTCTGCCGCGACTTCGCAATTCTCTTTGAGGTTCAGATCCAGTTGCAGGTTCTCGACGTCGTCGAAGCGCTGGTACCACTCCTCGAACGGCTTCATGTCTATCGCACGAATCCGCTTATATCCGCGCTTTCGAAGCGAATCCACGAGATGGCCACCAATAAATCCACCCGCGCCGGTTACTACGACAACATCTTGTCTTGACAACGTCGGTCTCCCGCTGTTTGAATTTAGTCCGTAAAAGGGTAGTAATCAGCAATTCTGCTGCCAAAGGAGTCCCCGAAGCGAACTCCGTTCCCGCTAAGTCGTTAATAATAGGACTGATGCAAGCCGATTCAGAACCTTGCCAATCTTGTCCCTGTAGCCCGGCGCACCTATGGAAACCTTTTTCACTAATTTCCCCTAGCGTTCCGCCGAAATGAGATTCTAGCTACGATTTAGGAGTAAAGTCTGACTGTTTCAGCTGTGCAAAGCAATAGGCTTAGCGGAGCGTGCACCCAGATTGCCAATTGGCAAGACGTGTGCGCAGGGCTACCAGTGACAGCTTTTATTTGGCGCAGATTATAGGTTTGTGTGTGCACATAGAATGAGTAAAACGTTGAGTGCGTCGAATGGTTTTCTCCAAAATGTGCCAGCGCCGGCCTCGCCATCGATCCCTCTTTCCGTACCTACACAAGAGGGTCCTAAATTTGCATTCGGTCTAGCCGTACTTCTGACCTTCCTGATATTCGCGCGACCAGAAGACATTGTCCCTGCTTTCGGTGCGCTCCATCTGACCCTGGTCATGAGTATTAGCGCGCCGTTGGTTTGCATTATAGCGATCGTGACGGGGCGCGCGCGCTTGCAGCGGTCGCGCGAGCTGATTCTCGTTCTTTTGCTCACGGCATGGTTTACTCTCGGCGTACCGTTTGCGTATTGGCACAGCGGGAGCCTTGAGTTCCTCACTCAAGTATGGCTAAGAACTCTGATTTTTTACTTGGTATTGAGCCAGACTCTCACCAGCGTTGGACGGATCCGAAAAATTGTGTGGGTCTTCATTATCAGCGAGCTAATCGCAACCACAGCATCTCTACTCACGCCGGGTCATGCCGTAGGCGATGAGGATCGGCTCGCAGGAGTAAGCGCTGGAATCTTCGGCTGGAATTTCCTGGGGATTGCCCTGTCAGTTTCTCTGCCCTATATGGCAGCCCTGTATATCTCACGCCGATCCGCTTTCCGGGCATTTTTATTGCTGGCTACCGCTGCAACGTCGATGTGGGTGCTCGTTCTAGTCGCCTCGCGCGGTGGTTTTTTAAACGTGATCGTTTCAATTATTTTGAGCTCTGTACTTCTGCTGCGCGCCACAAAGCGCGCCCGATTCGTTGGTGTCGTCTTGATTATCGGATTTGCCATCATGATAGGCAAAGCGCCGGGAGTATTTTGGGACAGAATCGAGACCATTTGGGGCGGTTCGACCTCTTCCTCAAACACGAACGCCGCCTCTGCAAAAGAGTCCACTGATCAGCGAGAGCTCCTTTTGGAGAACTCCATCAAGTACACCCTGCAAAACCCCGCGTTCGGCTTGGGAGTGGGCAACTTTGCCGTGTACAACGGCCAGATGCTCCATAGTCCGGATGCTTGGTACGGGACTCATAATACGTATACACAGGCTTCTTCAGAGGCGGGAATACCCGCGCTCTTGTTATTTGTGTTTCTCCTGATAACGATGGTTATTCACGCGAAGAAGGCGGCCACAATTTTCGCTCGGGATCCGGCCGATATGGAGTTGCACTTAATCTCGATGGCTACGCTGACTGCCTTGTTGGCGGCTATCTTCGGTATTTTCTTCATGCACATCCTCTACAGCTTTCTGCTCTACTACTTGGCGGCAATATCGGGCGGCTTGTGGGTGATCGCGCGGCAAAGGGCAGTTGTCGAAGCCAAAGTTATTCCCGCCCCTCAAATCGAAGCCGAACCACTTCCGGTAAGACGGATTCCCGAATGGCGCTTGCGCTAAAAATAACATTCTGGGTATGCGTCGGTGCGATTTTCTATAACTATGCCGGTTACCCGATCCTGCTTTTATTCCTTGGATTCCTGGCACAAGCGAAATCGGATTTGGTTTTCTTGCTGAAACGAAAATCGCGGCGCGCGGCCTTCTCCACGAATAAATATGACAATCGCTTAAGTATAGCAATAGTAATATCAGCATTTAATGAAGAATCCGTAATCGAGGGCCGGGTAAAGAACGCGCTGGAAATAAATTATCCTGAAGAGCTTACGAAAATCCTGATCGGACTCGATTCCCCGGGGGACTCCACCGCCGCAATCCTAAGCCGTATCCAATCGCCCCGTCTTCAGGTATTTCATTTCCCCACGCGCCGCGGAAAACTCTCCGTGATCACAGATTTGGCGCAAAGGACGTCAGCTGAAATTTTGGTTTTTACTGACGCAAATACGATGTTCCAGGACGACTGTGTGGCGAACCTTGTGCGGCACTTCAGCGATCCGGGGGTAGGCGCTGTGAGCGGAGAAGAAGTGCGAGTGACGGCGGAAGGCACCGATCCAGCGGCCGAAGGGCTCTACTGGAAGTACGAATCCGCGCTTAAGATTCTCGAAAGCCGCGTGCGCTGCCTGCACAGCGCGAATGGTGGGGTTTACGCGATTCGCCGGGAGCTCTTCCATCCCGAACCGAACCTGATTGTGGAAGACTTCCAGATTCCGCTGGATCTCCGTTATCACGGCCACTGGATTGTTTACGATCCGGACGCAATAGCCGTGGAAGAAATTGCGCCGACGTTCGGTTCGCAGTTTGAGCGGCGGGTGCGGCTTGGAGCGGGCAATTTCCAGACGCTATTCGGCCATCCCGGGTATCTGAACCCTTTCAAAGGACGGGTCGCGTTCGCGTATTGGTCACATCGTGTTTTACGCTGGATTACGCCTATTCTGATGATTCTGGCGTTCGCGGCGACTGCCGTTCTTGTGCGAAGCACGTTCTATTTGGTTGTGTTCGCAGCCCAGTGCCTTTTCTATGCGCTTGCGGCGATCGGTTTCTGGCTAAAAAAGAGGAATAAGTCCGCCGGGTTGTGCCGAATTCCACTTTACTTCTGCACGATGAACGCCGCGATGCTGTTCGGCATGTTCAGATATCTGAGCCGGCGCCAGAGCACGGCTTGGGCGGCAACGCCAAGGAAGGCTCCTGCGGAGGCGCTGCCAACGCGGAGCGCGGAACGGTGAAGCCCGCTTGCGTCCGTCCGGAAAAGAGGCCTGAAAAGGGGCCTGGAGAAGGACCTGGAAACAGATCGATACAAACTGAGCAACGAATCGCGCTCAGCCGCATAATTAATAGTAGGGTGAGTACCGCTTGCGGGCGGCTACCCGGAAAATGACCAAACTACAAGTTAGGCGTGAATTTAGCATGCGTAAACGGTAGTCCAGGTATACCTTTTTCGGGGCCCGAAACCAGGCCAGCCCTGTATACGTCCTGTACACAAGATACCAGCGGACGCGCTTTCCACAGTAGCGATGGATTCGGGGGGCCAATTCTCCCGGACGTGCACCAGGTAGAGGGATTTTTGTCGCTTCTTAAGGCGCCCGGTACTCATCTTTGATGCCTACCGGACGATAAACGAGACTCAAGAGTGCTGGATGAACTGCCGGGGCGCCCATGCAACTTCTTTCTTGTCGGAGGAATATGATTTCCCAAGCGAGACGATTACAGGAGCCTCGAAGCAGTTGTCACGAGCTTGTAAAATGCTAACTTACTGTAAACAAAAGGCCTTGATAGTAAGGGCTGGAAACATGAATTACCCCGTATTGGTACCTGGATTGCCTTTGATACCGTGTCGAATACTACGTAGGACAGAAACCGGCATATGATTCGGCGGACGGCCGGCAAAAGGCGACGGGAGAAATCAGCGATGAACCCTAACCCAGCCATAATGAGCATCCAGACTCCAGCGGCAAGTACGCCGATTACGAGTTCAGCGAGCTATTTCCAGAATCTCACGCGAGTGCTCGCGGCGATTCCACATTCGAAGGTTGAGCAGGTAGCAGAGAAGCTTTATAGCGCTTTCGAGAACGGCCGAGGCGTGTACGTGTTCGGGAATGGCGGAAGCGCCTCCCTGGCTTCGCATCTGGCCTGCGATCTGGGCAAGGGCACGAGCATGGATGGCAATACCCAGAAGCGTTTCCGAGTGATGTCTTTGACCGACAACTTGCCCCTGCTAACAGCTTGGGCGAACGACACGTCTTACGATCTAGTTTTTGCCGAGCAGATCCGAAACTTCGCACAGCGTGGGGATATCGCGCTGGCGATTAGCGGCAGCGGGAATTCGCCGAATGTCCTGCTTGGCTTACAGGCTGCCCGGGAGGCCGGTGCGTTCACGATCGGCTTGGGTGGTTTCCAAGGCGGGAAAATGAAGCCGCTTTGCGATCTGAGTGTTGTCATTCCGTCGGATAACATGCAGATCATCGAAGATTTGCATGTCAGTGTTTCCCACGCTCTCTTCACGTTGGTCCGCAATCGAATACAGTTGCGAGCTGCAAGCGTTCGCACTGCCGCCGCAGGCGCAGGATAGGGTTCGAAGAAACCGGCGGCTCCGCCGGCGAAACTTCTTCTAACCCAACGGGTCAGGGTCCGGCAACGTCAGCAGAGGGATCTGCTGAGGAGTTAGAAGGTAAGTTCATGGTAATCTCTGAAGAACAATCGGAGATCATTATCAGCTCCTCTAAGGAGTCCCGCGTCCCGCGGAAGCGGGGGTCGCAAGCAGGCCAACGGTCTGTCTCGCGTAACCTCAAGCGCTGCATGGACATAGTGGGATCTGCGGCACTCATCACCATCTTTTCACCGCTCCTCTTGATCGTCGGTCTTCTTGTGGCTATTGACGACGGCTGGCCAATTCTCCATCGCCGGCGGGTTGTCGGCGAGCACGGAGAGTTCGACGCGCTCAAGTTCCGGACCATGCGGCGAGATGCGGATGCGATCTTAAAGGCCGATCCGGTTCTTCGAGCCGAATTTGAACGCAACTTCAAGCTGAAGAACGATCCGCGAATCACGAATTCGGGCGCCATACTTCGTAAATTCAGCCTGGACGAGCTTCCCCAGCTTTTCAACGTGCTGGTGGGCCAAATGAGCCTAGTCGGCCCCAGAATGTTCACGGCGAAGGAATTGCATAAGTACGGTCCATACCAGAGCGTGGTGCTTTCGGTGCGACCTGGCCTAACGGGCTATTGGCAAGTTAATGGCCGACAAAACGTAACCTACGACGAGCGCGTGAAAATGGACGTATATTACATAGAGAACTGGAGCCTCTACGCAGACGTAAAGATCTTGCTCATGACCCCACTTAAGGTTTTCCGCCGGGAAGGCGCGTACTGATGGAACGGATTCTAGTTACTGGCGGAGCGGGCTATGTCGGATCAGCCTGCGCAGCCCAACTGCTTTCGCGCGGCTTCGCGGTTGATATCGTTGATGATCTCTCAACGGGACAAGCCGATGCAGTTCCGGCGGGCGCCGATTTTCACCGGTTCGACATCGGCGATCGCTCGGCGCTTTCCAAGCTTCTCAGCGGCAAAAAATTTGAAGCGGTATTTCACTTCGCGGCGAAGGCCTTGATTCCAGAATCGGTGACGAATCCCGGCGCGTTTTTCGACGTGAACGTAGCTCGCGCCATCGCGATGGTGGAGACGCTTCAGAAACACGCGGTGCGGAAATTCGTGTTTTCGTCGACGGCAGCGGTATACGGGAGCCCGCAAACGATTCCAATTCTCGAGGACGCGCCGAAAAACCCGGTGAATTCCTACGGACATAGTAAGTTGATGTTCGAGGAGATCCTCAAGTGGTACGCGTCAGCGTATGGTTGGAGCGTCGTCGCGTTCCGATACTTCAACGCGTGCGGCGGGGCGCAATGCTGGGGTGAGCGCCATGAACCGGAGACGCACATCATTCCGCTTCTTCTGCAGGTGGCCTCAGGGCGCCGGGAGAGATTCGAAATTTTCGGAACGGATTATCTGACACCGGATGGAAGCTGCCTCCGTGACTACGTTCACGTGATCGACATCGCCCAGGCGCACATTCTGGCGCTGAAGCAGATGGGTACTTCCGGGTTCGACGCCTACAATATCGGAACGGGCACAAGCCACTCGGTCGAGGAAGTCTGGAAGCTCGCGCAGGAAGTTACGGGCAAGGAAATTCCGGCCCGAAAATCCGGACGCAGATTGGGCGATCCGGCAATCTTGTGCGCCAGTCCGGCCAAGCTGAAACAGAAACTTGGCTGGGCGCCCGCCCACTCCGATCTGAAAGAAATTGTCAAAGGCGCGTGGCAGTGGGAAACTTCGGACGAAAATAGCGCATCCCGAATCATAAAGGCGAGCGTGGTATGAAAAATCGTCTGCGCTACGCGGTCCTGGCTGCGGATCTCATTTGGATCATGACGGCCTGCGTGTTCGCGCACCTTCTGCGGTTTCGATTGATCACGCCGGATGCGAGCCGTCCGACGTCGACCTCTTTTTATATCTTTTCCGTCTGCGCCGCCCTGATTGTCTGGACCATTCTTTACTCGAATAAAGATTTGGATGGATTCAGCCGCGGCTGGTATTTCCCGCGCGTGTTCGCGCAGGTGTTCGCCGGCGCATTTGTTCTGATGGGCTCACTGCTTGCGCTCGGCTTCTTGACGAAGATCAACTATTCGCGTCTGGCTCTCCTGTTTCTGGGCGGCTTACTCCCGATAGGGTTTTTGGTGATCCGTTGCGCCGCCTGGTGGCTGGTGAAGTCGTGGTCGCGTCTGGGATTGGGAGCAAAACGGCGAGTGGTGATTGTGGGAAGCGGCCGAATCGCGCAGGAACTTGCGAACAGAATCGCAAACCATCCGGAGATGATGATCGAGCTGGTGGGCAGACTCTATCCTTCCGACGTGACGATGACGCCCCGGCCGAATAAGTCGAAAGCGGGGATCATCGGCGTGCGGACGTTGAACGTCCTCGATCTGCTGAAGCAGAAAAAAGTTCAAGAGTTAATCCTCACGGAACACCTGCCGTTGGGAACCGAGATGGAGAAGCTAATTACGAATTGCCATCGAGCCGGAATGCAGGTCCACCTGGTTCCGCAGTGGTACGAACTTTACTCTTCAAGAGCACAGCTGAGTGAAATTGACGAGGTGCCGCTGATTTCTGTCGAGTCGCGCAGCATTCCATTCGGATCGCTCGAATTGAAGTGGCTAATGGATCTTGTCGGGGGAGTGGTGATGCTGATCCTGGCGTCGCCCGCAATTGCGGTCATCGCGCTGGCGCTGCACCGGAAAAAGGGCGGAGCTTTCAAGAGAGAAACCCGCTGCGGAGAGAACGGCAAGCTGTTCCCGATGTTCCGGTTCAATATCGATCGATGGGCGAGCAATCTGGTCGGATTCGACAAGTTTCTCGCATCGATGAGCCTGACCGAATTGCCGCAGCTCTGGAATGTGATTCGCGGGGAAATGAGCCTCGTCGGCCCGAGACCCGAATCACCGGAGCGAGTGAAGCACTATTCCGCGTGGCAGCGGCAGCGGCTGCAGGTGAAGCCCGGACTGACCGGGCTCGCTCAAGTGCACGGACTCCGGGAACAACATTCATCGGAAGACAAGGCACAATTCGACGTGCAGTATATTTACCGGTGGTCACTATTCCTCGACCTTTCGATCTTCCTGCAAACGATCTGGACTTTGGCGTTCCGCCCTTTCGTCGCAGCGCGTCCAACTCCTAGTGTTGCCGGTCCGTCAGACAAGCAACGCTGGGCCATTCGGGAGGGCATGCATGTTAATCGTACGCAGCCCAGTTCGGATTAGCTTCGGGGGCGGCGGGACCGACCTGCCCGCGTACTACGAAGAATTTGGCGGAGCCGTCCTCAGCTCCTCAATCAACAAATACTTCTACACCATTTTGAAAAAGCGCTCGGACGGGAAAATCCAGGTGATTTCCTCGGATTTACGTGTCACTGAGACGTGGCAGGATATTTCCCGGATGCAGATCAAGCACAGCGAGCTGGAAATTCCGCTTGCGGCGATCAAAGAGCTGGGCTGCGACATTTCGGTTGATCTATTTCTGGCGTCGGAGATCGTGGCGGGCACGGGCCTGGGCTCATCGGCGAGTGTTTGCGTGGGAGTGTTGAAGACACTGGCGACGTACATGGATTTGCCGCTATCGAAATACGAACTGGCCGAGAAAGCGCACCACATCGCGCGAAACATCCTGGGCAAGCCGGTGGGCAAGCAGGATGAATACGCGGCGGCGTACGGCGGGCTGAATTTCATAAATTTCAATCAAGACGGTTCGGCGCTGGTCGAGCCGGTCTCGATGCGCAGCGATCTTCTCCGCGAATTTCAGGGCAACCTGATGCTCTTTTTCACGGGCATCGCCCACAATTCCTGGAAGCTCCTGGAAGAGCAGGAACAGTCCACGCGAAAGGGCACGGGCCAGGCGATCGACTCGCTTCACGAGATCCGCGCGCTTGCCGATCGCATGCGGGATGTCCTTCTGAAGGGCGATTTTCTTTCATTCGGCGCGATGATGCACGAAGGCTGGCAAGCCAAGAAGAAAATTTCGTCCCAGATTTCGACTTCGATTATTGATAATGCCTACGATGCGGCGATGCAGAACGGGGCTCTCGGAGGAAAAGTTACGGGCGCCGGCGGCGGAGGATTCCTGCTGATCTTCTGCGAAGAAGACCATCAGAACAACGTGCGGCGCGCTCTCGGCGAGCTCGGAATTCGCGAGATGGGATTCGAACTGGATTTCGACGGCGCGCACGTGGTGGTGAACGATCCGTTCATCGACGGCGACGAAAAATGCGGGATGTACTGGATCTTCAATCCGTCCGCCGAAGAAGATGCCCGCGATGAATTCGTCTTAGACGGGTCTTCCGATTAAGGCTGGTCCTCTCGCATGAAAGCATTCCTTCTGGCCGCGGGCCTCGGGACTCGCCTGAAACCGCTTACCGACCGAGTTCCTAAATGCCTTTTACCTATCCGGGATACTCCACTTCTGGGAATCTGGCTGGAATTGTGCCGGCAGCACGGCATCACCGACGTGCTGGTCAACGCTCATTCGCATGCGGGCATGGTGAAAGAATATGTGGCGAAGTCGAAAGCGGGCCTGTCGATCCGGGTTAGCGAGGAAGAAACACTTCTGGGAAGTGCGGGGACATTGCGCGCGAACTACGAATGGGTTGCGAAGGAACGAGAATTTTTCGTGCTCTACGGCGACGTTCTGACAAATGTGGATCTTACGGAATTGCTGGAATTCCACCGCGAGAGAGAAGTGGCCGCAACGATTGGGCTCTACGAAGTTACGAATCCTTCGCAGTGTGGGATCGTCACGGTGGATCAGGACGGGATGGTCCGCGATTTCGTCGAGAAGCCGGCAAAGCCAGCGAGCAACCTGGCCTTCACCGGAGTGTTGATCGCGTCACCGGTCATCTTCGAAGCGATTCCTCAGCAAGCGCCGGCCGACATCGGATTCGATGTACTACCGAAATTGATCGGCCGGATGGCCGCCTATAAGGTGACGGATTTTCTGGTGGACATCGGAACGGCGGAAAAATACGAGCGCGTGCAAACGACCTGGCCCGGGCTGCGGCCGGTGGGAGCGCGATGATGCCGGACCCGATGAAATGCGCCATCTTCGACATGGATGGCGTCCTGGTGGACAGCCACCCGATTCACATGGCGGCTTGGCGCAGGTTTCTTGAGGCGCATGGCAGAACCGTGAATCAGCGGGATATGGAATTTGTGCTGGAAGGCCGGAAGCGAGAAGAAATGCTCGAACATTTTCTCGGCCCTGTGAGCCCGGAACAGGCGGACAGCTACGGCAAGGAGAAGGACGTACTTTTTCGAGAGGAAGCGAAATCGATTTCGACGATTGCCGGGGTACGGGAGATGCTCGATCAGCTTTCGGCTGCCTCTGTTCCGATGGCTGTGGCGTCGTGCGGCGGCCGCGGGCGAGTCCATCAGCTTCTCGAACAATTAAATCTGCGAAATTATTTCGAAGCTGTTTTCACCGGCAATGATGTCAAAGACGGCAAGCCGGATCCGTCGATATTTTTGGCGGTTGCGAAGCAGATGAATGTGCTGCCTTCTCAGGCGATTTGTTTCGAGGATTCAGTTTCGGGTGTGACTGCGGCGAAATCAGCGGGGATGAAATGCCTGGGAATCGCTGAAGACGGACGGCAGGATGCGCTGGTTCAAGCTGGGTGCGATGCGGTGGTTCCGAATTTTGTATCGGTGTCCGTCAGCGATCTTCGTAAGCTCTTCTGAAAGCCCTTCCCTAGATCATCGCGAGTGAAGAGATAGCTGAAGAAACTCCAGAACCCAACTGCGCCACGTGGAATTTATTCATGGATTGTCTGGAGGACGATTCAGGCGCTTGTAGTATCCGAGGTCTCGCCCCGTTAGCATCTTAGTTGCGAAAATGATTTGGCCGGTATGCTGCGCAAAGTGCTCGACGGCTGTGTAAATCACTTCGAGGACGGCATTTTGATAGTTCTGAACGGTGATTATTTCGGGGAGGCGGCTCGCTGGCAGTGTCCTGATTACAGCAGCGGCCATATGAATCGTCGTTTCGAGCCGGTGTTGCAGTTCGCGTGCATTCACACCGCCGAGTGCGGCGAACTCGGAATCTCGATCGCGGATATCACTCTCTCCGCCAACGCCTGAAACGATCCACTGCTGCACGTTGCCGCAGAGATGCAGAACGAGATTGCCAATCGAGTTCTCGTTCTCGCTGCCTTTCGCCCAAATTGTTCGTTCGACAAACGGCCAATACAATCTACGATTCGCGATGTGAATAGTTGCAGCCGATCGTTGGAGAAATCTAAGAACAGGTTTGCAATAGTGCCTGGCATTTCAGATACCTCATCGAAATTAACTTTGAATTTTTGGGTCGGCATCAATTGAGTTCCAGTCCAAGTAGACGATGCGCGGGTCTTTTCCTTCGGCCACGAGTGCGCCGACATATCGCGGATCTGGGGTGATGGAGTGCAGACTCCACCGGGCACTGTCTGTGCTTTCGAGACGCGCCGGCTGCCCGGGCGTGAGGGAGACGCCGAAGCTATTCAGCGGAATTTGCATGCCCTCGCCTCTGGCTTTGACGTAGGCCTCTTTTCGCGTCCAGCAAAGGAAGAATCCTTCAGCGAGCGATTGCGGCGGGAGAGACTTGAGTTCTTCGATTTCCTGGGGGGAGAAGTAACGCTGGGCGATTTCGGTTGCGGCGAAATCGGGGCGGACTAGCTCGACGTCAATTCCGACGCTGCGTCGCGAGGTAAACGCTAGCAATGCCAAATCGTGTGAACGGGAAACATTGAATTGAATCGCTTGATCGGGTGCTGCGTGCAGGGAAGGTTTGCCGCGACCGGCGTAGTCGAATACGAGTTCGGCTGGGGCGCGGCTTACATATTTTCCGAGCAATTCGCGGAGGATTCCGCGTGTTGCGATGAAAGCGTTGCGATCTTGAGGGAAGCGGAAGCGATCGGCGCGAGCTTGCTCGGCGGGCGCGAGCGTTGTTTCCAATGCGCGAAGTGATGCGGGTTCGAAATCGAGATTCGCTCGCCAAACGTGAATTTCATCGGGTGCGAGGGTAAACTGCCCGGGATTCGCGGCCCACAAGCTGGCGTCGAACATAGGTCCATTATTATTGCATTTGATTGCAGGCCATGAACATGCGTGGTGCACAGAACGGACGAAGATTACGGCGGGCGGTATACAATCTTTAGCTAGGATTTAGATTGCGGCCCTCTCGTTAGGCGGCTGTGCGTTCTGAGGCGTCTGCTCGCGAAGGAGAATTCGAATGGGATTTGGAGAAGGCTATTCCAAGACGTGGACCTACTACGAGGGCGCATGGCAGGAAGGCAACCTGCCGATTATGGGCGTGCGTTCGCATGCCACGTGGCTTTGCTCGATGGTCTTCGATGGAGCGCGCTGGTTCGAAGGTGTCGCGCCGGATCTCGAGCTGCATTGCGCGCGCGTGAATGAATCCGCGACGAAGCTTTATTTGAAGCCGGTGGTTCCGGTCGAGACCTGGGTCAAACTTGCGCATGAGGGCATCGCCAAATTTGACGGGAACACGGCACTTTACATCCGGCCGATGTATTGGGCAGAGAAAGAGGGCCCGTGGGTTCAGGCGCACGATCCGGAATCGACGCGGTTTTGCCTGGTGATTTACGAAGCGCTGCTGCGCACGCCGAAAGGCTTTTCTGTCGCGTTGTCGCCATTTCGACGGCCAACGCTTGAAACCATGCCGGTGGATTGCAAGGCCGGATGCCTTTATCCCAATAATGCTCGCGCGCTTTTCGAGGCACAGGCTCGAGGCTACGACAATGGCGTCGTCTGCGATATGTTGGGAAATGTGGCCGAGTTGGCGACCTCTAATATTTTTATGGCCAAAGATGGCGTGGTCTTTACCCCTGTCGCGAACGGCACTTTTCTCGCGGGAATCACTCGACAGCGAGTGATGGGTCTTTTGCGAGGGAGCGGTGTGACGGTGGTCGAGAAGACTCTTACTTACAAGGATTTTTTGGCAGCAGACGAAATTTTCTCGACCGGAAATTATTCCAAGGTCGTTCCGATTATTCGGATCGACGAGCGTTCACTCCAGCCGGGACCGATTTACACCGAGGCTCGAAGATTGTACTGGGAATTCGCACATTCCGCTGTGAAGGTGGGCGCGAGATAGATGAACGGGGCAGACAGTCTGATTCGCACGCTCGTGGCGGGCGGCGTCGATGTTTGCTTCGCGAATCCGGGTACGTCGGAGATGCATTTGGTTGCGGCGCTCGACCATGCAGACCAGATGCGTTGTGTGCTTGGCCTGTTTGAAGGGGTGGTTACGGGAGCCGCCGACGGCTACGCGCGAATGGCGGAGAAGCCCGCGTGCACTTTGCTTCATCTGGGTCCAGGATTTTCCAACGGCCTTGCGAACTTGCACAATGCGAGCCGCGCGCAAGTCCCGATGGTGAATCTGATCGGCCAACATCCGGCTTCTCACCTGCGTTATGACACGCCACTCGCTTCCGATATTGAAGCATTCGCCCGTCCACATTCCCGATGGTTGCGGACATCCCAGAAAGCAAGCGAAGCCGGCCGCGATGCCGCCGATGCGATTGTTGCAGCGCGAACCGAACCGGGACAGATTGCTACTCTGATCGTTCCTGCGGATGTCGCTTGGAGCGAGGGCGGGGCTGTGCCCGCGATTCCGCCGGTACCCCGAGCGCCGCTTCCGAGCGCGGAGAACATCGAGCGTGCGGCTGCGATGCTGCGCTCGGGCGTGCGAACGGCGATGCTTCTCGCTGGTGACACGCTCTACGGCAAGGGACTCGCGGCCGCGGGACGGATCGCCGCAGCCACGGGCGCAAAGCTGCTTGCACCCTACCCTTTTGCACGACTTCAGCGCGGCGCCGGAATTCCGGTGGCTGAACGGATTCACTATCCACTTGAGCAAGCGGTGGATCAGCTTAAGGAATTCCGCCAGCTCATTCTGGTTGTGGCGTCAGCTCCCGTTGCCTATTTTGCTTATCCTTACAAGAGCAGCGTACTGACTCAACCTGAGTGCGATATTTTCGCGCTCGTGCGTCCGGGCGAAGATAATGTTGGCGCGCTGGAATCGCTCGAAACCGCTTTATCTTCGCGTGGTAAATCGTCCAGCGGTACATCGCCAAGCAGCACATCGCCCAATGGCTCGCTAGTTACTGCGAAAGCCGAGCGGCCTGGCGTGCCGAGCGGCGAGATTACATTGCAAGGTATCGCGGGCTCTGTAGGGGCCATGCTTCCTGCGAACGCGATTGTCTGCGACGAATCCATGACGTCCGGACGTGGGCTGATGGCGGCGACGCGCGGAGCTCCTGCGCACGATTGGCTGGCATGCACGGGCGGCTCAATCGGGATAGCCATGCCGCTGGCCGTGGGAGCCGCGGTTGCTTGCCCGGATCGGCGCGTGCTGTGCCTCACTGCCGACGGGAGCGGAATGTACACTCTACAAGCGCTATGGACCATGGCGCGCGAAAATCTTAATGTCACGACGGTGGTCTTCGCGAACCGCGTTTACGGAGTGCTGAAGCGCGAGTTTTCGGGTCTCAGACTGGGTGAGCCGGGACCGCGAGCACTCAGTCTCTTTGAGATCGGGCGTCCCGATCTCGATTGGGTATCGCTGGCGAAAGGCATGGGCGTTCCCGCTGCGAGGGCGACTTCGCTGGAAGCGTTTCAACAGGCGCTGCGAAATGGCTTCGAAGGTGCGGGACCGAGTCTGATACAGGTAGACGTTTAAAAAGAATAGTTCGAATCGGCGTCAGGCGGATGGGGTGCTAGAGGCCACCATTTTTGCGAGCGCGTCCTTCGCGACTTTTCCTGTCGGCGTTTCAGGCATGGTGGCGACGAGCTGGATGAGAGTTGGCCTTTTGTATGGCGAAAGATGCCTTTCGGCATGTTCCGCCAACTCTTCGGGCGTGAGTGTTGAACCCGGCGAGGGCTGAACGAAGGCGATGACTTCTTCTCCTCCGTCCACTCCCTCCGCATTTCTTCCAATCACAGCGGAGCGGGCGACACCTGGATAAGTGTTCAACACGGCTTCCACTTCAGCGGGATAGACATTAAATCCAAATCGAACGATTAGCTCTTTTGTACGACCAACGATGAAGAGATTCACACCTTCCAATCGGGCCAGATCGCGCGTGTTGAACCATCCATCCCGGTCGATTACGGCAGATGTCTCGTCCGGAGCGCGGTAATAGCCTTTCATCACGTGCGGGCCGCGCACGCGTAGCTCGCCTACTTCTCCTTCGGCGACCGGCTTGCCGTCAGCGCCAATCAAAGCGATTTCAGAACCAGGAAACGCGCGGCCTACCGAAACGTCTGTGCGCGGGTCTTCCACTCTTGCCTGAGCAATAGTCGGAGAACATTCCGTCACGCCGTACCCATTGTAGAGAACCATTCCGGCGAAGAGTTTCTCGACCGCCGCCTTCAGTGGGGCATGAAGCGGGGCGCCAGAAGACGAAATAATCCGAAGAGAAGGGAACTTCAGGGATTCGAGGCCTTTGGCCTTACAGTATTCGACCAGCAAGGCAAACATCGAAGGGACGCCCAACAGGATCGTTATCCCATCTTTCTGCAGAGACGCGAGCGCAGCCACAGGATCGAAGCGCGGGGACAAATAAAGCGTCGCGCCACTGAACAATGTTCCTAAGAGGACGACCGAAAGACCTACAGCGTGGGACATCGGAAGAACGCCGTACATCCTGTCCTCAGGAGCCAACGAGCGTATTTTTGCGGAGACTGCAGCCAGATACAGGAGGTTTCTGTGCGTCAGCATGACTCCTTTTGGGAGCCCGGTGGTGCCGGAGGTATAAATCATGACGGCCACGCGGCTCAGAGGATTCGAATCGATTGATTCTGGCTCGACTTTCTTGTTCAGCGAACCGACGCCGACCGGGCCGAGGGACTTCACCGTCTCAATGACGGCACCATGCCGTTTGGCGTGCTCCCTGGCGTGATGGGAAACGCTGGTCATGTACAGGACGCGGCGCGCGCCGCAGTGATCGCGGATTAAGTCGATCTCTCGCGCCGAAAGGAGTGCGCTCGTGAGCACGGGCCACGCGTCGAGGCTGGCGAGAGCCAGGAGGATTGCAACGAAGGCGCGGCAGTTCTCGCAGACGATTAGCACCCGATCGCGAGGACGCACGCCGCTCTGGACGAGCCATGCCTGGGTCTCGGTGATCGCCGAGGCCAATTCACGATACGTCCATGTTCCGGAAGTTTCCACGAGCGCGGGATGATCCGGCGAACGATCCGCCCATGGCGTGACGATGTCGCTGATTCGGCCGGGGAGGGATTCTAAAATCTGAGGTACTTGATCTTCGATCATAGGTGCTTTAAGTCTCTTGGCGAGTGCGGCCGGAGCGTATTTGCTCCCAGGAGCAATGCTAAACGATTTGGCTAATGCTTGACGCGTGCGTTCGCGTCGCGATTGGCGGACACACCCGATTCTACGCGGACGACAGTAGCGAACGTCGAACTGTCTGCCTTTCCCTCAGCGATGTATTGCAGCCAGTTCTTATACAAGCGCGAAGCCGATGCCTCCCACGTGTTGTGCAAGGCATCTGATATCGCCGCCTCGGGAAAGGACTCGAGGATTTCCTCGCGCGGCTGAGACAGTGCATTCTGTTGAAAATCTGCCAGAAGCTTTCGCGAGTGCGTATCAAAGTATCCGTGGGGCATCGACGGGTATGTGTCTCTTTCCTGATTGAGAAATCGCCGGATATCGCGCCGGTATTCCTTCAGGAGGCTTCTCAATCCGTATTCCGGATGGCCCTGGAAATGGACGAAGAGGCTTTTTCCAAACTTCTTCACGAACAGGTCCACGCCAGCTTCAGCGGATTTGGTGAGGACCGTGTAGCCGCAGGATGCGAGCGCGTCTTCGCGCAGTTCGTTCCAGCGGGAATGCGGAATTCGCACCGACTCGGCGAGATTCCTGGTTAGCTGATGCTCGGAAGGTTTTTTGTGGTCGAACACGCCGAACTTTTTATCTTCCAGGCGGTGACGCGGAATGCCGTCACTGTGCAAGACGCTGGCGTGGGCGGCCAGGCATGATGCGACTGTCGAGATCGTGTTGTTCGCCGCCCAGTCCAAAGTATCGGTGAGAGTTTGCCAATAGGGCTCAGCGCTCAAGGCGGGTTGGCGCGGCTCCGTTCCCGTGATGATAACGCCGTCAAAACGGGTCTTCCAGAGATCGTCGTAGTTGAAATAGAACTTGTCCAAATGCTGCTGACCTCGTTCGGTTCGCGGGAGTTCAGGCAGCGAGTAAAGCTGAACGTTCACGGGGACATCGCCTGCGGCGAAATCGAGGAGCTCGAAGAATTGCATTTCGGTGTCTTCGAGCGCGGCGTCCGGCATGTTGTTAATCAGCGCGACGTTGATGCTCTGAGCTCGTGAGGCGAAACGGCCGGCTGACTCCGCCGGGCGCGAAGATAACTTCTCCGCCCAACGTGGCGGAACGCGGCCGCCGTCGATTAATAGCGGCACGGTAGGTCTCCGTGGCCCGCGTTACGGGCGTAATTCCTCGACGTCATACCGTGGCCTTGTCCAAAGCTTGAGCGAGGTCGGCCAGGATGTCGTCAATGTGTTCGATGCCGACGCTCAGGCGAAGCATCTCGGGAGTGACGCCTACCTTGACCAATTCTTCGGGCGTGAGTTGCCGGTGAGTGGTTGAGGCGGGATGACAGGCTAGCGATTTGGCATCACCCATGTTGACCATGCGCTTGAACAAGCTGAGCGCGTTGAAACACTTCGTGCCCGCTTCGAAGCCGCCCTTCACTCCGAACGTCAGAAGGGAGACGCAGTTGTCACCCAGGTAGCGTTTGGCCATGGGATACAAAGGGCTGTCAGGAAATCCGGCGTAGTTGACCCAAGCGACTCGAGGGTGATCGCGGAGAAATTCGGCTACCTTTCGCGCGTTTTCGACATGCCGCTCGACGCGTAGCGCCATGGTCTCGACGCCCTGAAGAAACAGAAAACCATTGAACGGCGACATGGTGGCGCCGGTGTTTCGCTGGGCCACTGTGCGGCAACGGGCGACGAATGCGGCAGCGCCATAATGTTCGACGTAAACGACGCCGTGATAAGCGGGCTCCGGGCGGGTGAGCATGTAATAGCGGTCGGGATAGTCGCGCCAGGGAAATTTTCCGCTGTCAACGATCATGCCGCCAATCGAGGTTCCGTGGCCGCCCATGAACTTGGTCATGGAGTGGACGACGATATCGGCGCCGTACTCGATGGGGCGAAGCAGGATTGGCGTTGCCACGGTGTTGTCGACGATCAAAGGCACGCCGTGCTTGTGGGCGACGCGCGCCAACCCTTCGATGTCCGCGACGTTGCCGGCTGGATTCCCGACGCTTTCGCAGAATACAGCTCGAGTATTCTCGTCGATCAGCGCTTCCACATCTTCGGGGCGATCGCTCTTCGCAAAACGTCCCGCGACACCCTGTTTGGGAAAAATGTGCTCGAGCAGCGTGTAAGTGGCGCCGTAGAGCTGAGGAAGAGAAACAATGTTGTTGCCGGCCTCGGTGATGTTCATGAGCGCGTAGTGGATGGCAGCCATTCCGGAACTGACGCTCAGTCCCTCGACGCCGCCCTCGAGTGCGGCAACGCGTTTCTCGAGGACTGTGTTGGTGGGATTGCCGATGCGGGTATAGATGTTTCCCTGAACTTCGAGATTGAACAAAGCAGCGCCATGCTCCGCGCTATCAAACTCGAAGGCAACCGTTTGATAAATGGGCACGGCTACGGCTTTGGTTACGGGGTCACCGTCGTAACCAACATGAATTGCAATCGTTTCTCGCTTCATCAGATGTTATCTCGGAGTGTGAGCGCCGACCTTCGAATACTTGGCGACCTCAGAAGCGGAGGCGGCGGGAACATAAGCGGGATCCCGGGCGAGTGCTTTGGCAACATCTTGTGTGACGCGACGCGCGGCGAAAGTTGCGCCGTAAGCGAAACGCATCAGGGGGCCGAAGCTGTTCGCCGCGGATACGCCCACGAAGTAGAGGCCGGGAAGGGACGATTCAAAACTGGAGGAAAGCGCGGGTGCGTTTTCAACGGTCTTGACGTTGGCGCGAATGTCGTCGCTGAGGAAGTTCAGGCGCTCGAGATTCACCCTGTAACCGGTGGCAACAATCACGTGATCGGCCGAAATCTCGCGAGTGCTGCCGTCGCGTCCGCGGAGAGCCAGACGAACCTTGTCGTCCTTGACTTGTGCGCTTTCGACCGAAAAACCAAGCACGAGAGGCACGCGCCCTTCGATCATTTTCTTCGCGAACCATCCTCCTGCCGGGCCCAAGTGCGTTTTCACCAGCTTCAGCCGGGCATCTTGGGGCAGAAAGTGCACAGCAAGGGGCCAGTTGCTACAGAACCGCGATTTCAACCCGGGGCCAAGGCCTGACTTCGGATGTCGAATTTTTTGCCAGAAGGGCTGTCGTTTATTCTGCTCCTGCCTTTCGTGAAACTTCAGTTGCGGCGCCCGCGCCAGTAGCTGAACATTCGCTCCGTTCTCGGCGAGTAGCGCTGCCATATCAATCGCGGAAGAACCGCCGCCCAAGACCACAACGCTGCGGCCTCGGAATCGTTCGAGGTCGTGGTGGGCAAAGCTATGAGAGACAAATTCCGGCGGCAATTGCGCCAGGTCAGGAGGGGTAAACGCGAAATGGGTGATTCCCACCGCCAGCACCACTCTCCGGGCCGCGACAACCTCTCCGCTATCCAGTTGCAGCTGAAAACCATTCAACGATTTCTCGAGACTGGTCACGAGCTTGTCCTCAAGCTCCGGCAAGAAGCGATCCTTGAACGCGAGACCAAACGCCGCGAAGGTCTCGAGTTTCACCGGAGTGCCGAGGTCGGCGTATTCAATTCCGCGTTCAGCGCAAAAATGTTTTAGGGTAAAACTCTCTTCAGGATCAGAAACTGTCGAGGCGAAGCCGTCAGACTTCAGGAGCATGCCTTTCGGCATGTGCCGCAACCAACTGTCCATGGGACGGCCGAAAATGCGGAAGGGTATACCTTTGCGTTTCAGGTGCGCGGCGACGGAGAGGCCGTAGGGGCCCGCGCCGATGATGGCTATCTCAGTCATGGTTAGACGAGCGCTACTCCTTTGTAGATTGTGGTCTGACGTTTGGGCCTCAATCGGATGAATCGCAGAGGTCATTTCCGCAGCCTATATGCCAAATCGGGCGCCGAAGAATTCGAGCGTGACCGACCCCTAAATTTCGATGGCAATTTTGTGGCCGCCAGCCATCTTGTAACATATTTGATATCAGCGGCGCGGTGCGCCGGGAACACAGATGGGGAGAACTTCGTTGTCCATGAAGGACAAGCGTTTACCCCTTCCGAGAAAAATCCCTCGGAGATTAAGCAAACTTCTACGTCGAATTGGTGAGGCTTCCGTGCATGCTCGTAACAGTGAAGGTTCTTCAAACTCACCGCCTCGTCCGACGGCCGTTATCGATGGACGCGGACCAAGTTGACCGAAAAAGAGATTCTCCCTGCATAGCCGGAGATCCAGCTTATCAAAACGAACGCTCCGACTTAGCCGCGCCTTACCGGCATTCAAGATTATTTCAGAACAGAGCCGCACGCGCGTCACTTTCGGGCTCATGCTCATCATAAGTCATTACCTGTACGGCCGGGCAGGTAGCCGCAGGCACTCCGTCTGCCGGAGCGGTCAGGCAGAAAGCTGAAAGCGCTGTTGGAGCACGCACGCGCTTAGCGCTATGAGCAAGACATGGTCGTTCGCGACACGCAATCCTTCCTGTCCGGCGTGAAGACTGTCGAGCAGGGTCACCACTTTCTGCTGATCAAACAATGGAATTGAGCGAAGAATCGGGCCTCGAAGCACGTCCTGCACTAGTGTATTGAATTTCCCGTTGGGATCGAGCGTGGCCGGCGGACTCTGAAAAACATGCTTCGGCCTGCGGTAGACGGTATCGGTGACAACGTCACGCACAGCCTCTCTGAGCACGTATTTTTGCGTTGATCCGTGGATCTTTTGTGTCACCGGCTGGGAGCGAATGAGCTCGACCAAGCGATGGTCGAGGAAGGGCACACGGCCCTCGATCGAATGGGCCATTTCCATGCGGTCTCCGAGGTTCGTAAGGAGGTAGTTCGGGAGCACCGTTTTCGACCAGAGGTAGAGCGACTGGTTCAAAGGGTGGCGCCCCGTGAGCTGGCCGGCGACATCGATGTCGTTCAACAAACTACGAGACGCTTCTCTTTCTTTAAATTCCTGCAGGAAAGAATCAGCAAAAATGCCGCGTACCTTTGCCGATTGTGCGCCTGCCGTTTGAATCCAGGAGGGGACGAAACCTAGAACGCGCTTTACGCCCTCCAGAGGCCCTTTGCCATTAGCGGGTAGCGAGGCGAAGGGAGTGGGACTCAGTTGATTGGAAAGCATCATGTCACGGCCAAAATGCAGATAGCCGCCCATGATTTCGTCCGAGCCCTCGCCGGTGAGCACCACTTTGTATCCAGCATCGCGCACAGCGCGACTTAGCAGGTATTTGGCAACGCCGTGGGCGTTAACGCACAGCACTTCGGATTGGCTGATCGAATCACAGAAATTGTCCGCGAGGTCATCGAGCCGGACAGGGATCGGGTAGAATTCTGCACCGGCTCTCGCAGCCATTTCTTTGGCGACTTCGCCTTCGTCGTACTCGGGACGATCGAATCTCAGTGTGAATGCCCGGATAGCCTGAGTGTGGTGACGTGCCGCCAGGCCCACAATCGCGCAAGAGTCGATTCCTCCGCTAAGGTAGCAACCAACCGGAACGTCCGCGCGAAGGCGCATGCGGACGGATTCTTCGAAAACATACCGGAATTCTTCAGCGTACTCGGCGTCCGAACGCTCTGGAACGTGATCGGTCGCCCGTGGGTAATCAAAATCCCAGTAGCGGCTCAACTGGATGCGCTTGTCAGTCGCGACCAAGTAATGTCCGGGAGGGATCTGAAAAACACCATCGAATAAGGTTCGCGTCTGGTGCCCACTAAAGTTGGCGACGTCATACAAAGATTGAGGATTCCAGCGAGCGGCCACTCCTGCGGCAAAGAGAGCTTTCACTTCAGAAGCGAAATACAACGCGCCGTCGTGGAGCGCGTAGAAGAGCGGCTTGATGCCGAAGCGATCGCGCGCGGCAAACAGTGTCCGATTCACGCCATCCCAAATCACGATGGCAAACTCGCCGCGCAAACGGTTCAGGCAGTGAGCGCCAAGATCCTCGTAGAGGTGAAGGGCTATTTCGCTGTCCGAGCGGGTCTTCAAATGATGCCCGGCCTGTTCAAGCTCCTTTTGTATGCATTCGTAATCGTAGAACTCGCCGTTTACGATGATTTGCCGGGAGCCGTCCTCGTTAGGGATGGGCTGATCGCCTGTGGTCAGGTCAATGATGCTCAGGCGTGCGTGCCCGAGACCGACGTGTCCGTCAGGAGATACCCAATAGCGCTGGCCGTCAGGGCCTCGATGACGAAGGGCTTTCGTCGCATTTTCGAGAGCCACCCTGGAGACTGGTGCGGCCGGCGAGAAAATGGCAACAATTCCGCACATCTACAAAACTCCTTCGGTAAAAAGATGGACGTTTGACATTAGCACGCAACCGTCCGAAATCTGCCCAATCCAGCACACAACTGTGTAGGCTTATGAGTGGTAGTTAATTGTAAGACCATAGACCGGCGGCCAAGATTTTTATTGTCAAAAGCACACACAAGAAAACAATAGTCAACGAGAAGCCGAGCCCTGCTCGAGAGTAGGGCGCGGACCGACATTCGCACGGCATTGCCTGGCCCGGCTCGATAGAAACTGATTTCCCACGATTGAGAAGTGGCTTTCTGTAAACGTACCAGGAATATGCAAACAGCCACAATTCGTCGGTCGTGAAATCCTTTGTTTTCAGCGGTCTAGCGTCGATCAAACCAGGGCATGCCTGGCACGACTTTGGCTGGTCGATTGCGCCTCTATATTTGCGAACTGGACCGAAATATCTCGCGCGCACAGGATAACGGAGGATCCGGCAAGGTGAAACCGACCGTTCTAGTGGCCACGACGCTGCGATGGTTCTCGACCGCAAGGCTGATGATGGCCCTGACGGACGCGGGATGCATCGTCAAGGCTGTCTGCACTGCCGATCACCCGCTGCGCACAACGAGCGTCGCGCAAGAAATATACGAATATAGCGGTCTTTATCCGGTTGAGTCGTTCGCAAAAGCCATCGAGCGTGCAAAGCCAGATTTTATTATTCCGGGCGACGACCTTGCCGTGCAGCATCTACATGACCTCTACAATCTCGAACGAAGCAAGAGCAGCGATGGAGAAAGCATTTCTGCACTGATTGAGCGGTCCCTCGGTGACCCGAAGAGCTTTCCGATCGTGTATTCCAGAGCCGACTTTATTCATCTCGCCGAAGAAGAGGGCATCCGCACGCCCAAGACACAGATGATCGCGAATATCCGCGAGCTCAGGGAGTGGGGCGCGCAGATGGGCTATCCCGCGGTGATTAAAGCGAACGGCACGTGGGGCGGCGAAGGTGTGCGAGTGGTCCGATCGCAGCGCGAAGCAGAGCGCGCATTTCGAAGGCTGCGAAAGCCGCCCATTGCAGCGCGGGTGGCGAAAAGAGTTCTTCTGGACCGTGACACAACTTTGGTCTGGCCATTCCTCACTCGCCGCCAAAATGTTGTGAATGCGCAGGCGTATGTCGGCGGCCGTGAAGCGACGACTTTGGTGGTTTGCTCGAAAGGCACCGTGCTCGCCGCGCTGCATTTTGAGGTGCTGTGCAAGCAGAGTTCGAATGCGCCGGCGAGTGTCGTGCGGTTGATCGAAGATCCGGACATGATCTCCGCCGCGGAAAAGATGGTGCGCCGCCTGAATCTTACGGGGTTCGTAGGCTTCGACTTCATGCTGGAAGCACAGACAGGGAACGCGTACCTCATCGAAATTAATTCGCGACCGACTCAAGTGGGCCATCTTCGACTGGGACCGGGGCGCGACCTGCCGGCGGCGATGCATGCTGCAATGTCCGGCGGAGTTGTGGGTGAAACGACAAAGGTCACCGAGAACGACACGATCGTTTTCTTTCCGCAGGAATGGCTACGGAATCCGATAAGCCCGTTTCTGCAGTCGGGTTACCACGACGTTCCATGGGAAGAACCCGCGTTGCTTCGCGCGTGCTTGCGGAAGCAGCGAAACTGGCGCTCGTGGTTTTCGCAAAAAGAACCGAGTAAGGCTTTCCTGGAGGCGCGGCTGCCGCGGCCATGAGTATTTTACCCAATGCCCACGACTCTCGCTGGCTCGGTCCGGCCAACAGTTCCGCTGAGACGATTGCCAAGCGGTTGGGGCGTTCAAACGGAAATTCGCGCTCTCAGGTTCACGCGCCAGACGGCGCCGCGACGGCTTCAGAATTGTTACTGGATCCAGTTGCGGTGCGTCCTACGATTCGCGCGCAGACTCAGAAGAATATGCCGCTTCATGTCATAAAATTTGGTGGAACATCCGTTGGCGACGCACATTGCATCGCGCGAGTAATGGAGATCATTCGGCACGCATCGCGCGAGAGCGACCTGGTGGTGGTTGTTTCGGCAATGAGCGGTGTAACGAACAAGTTAGTCGGCGCGGCTCTGCAGTCGGAGGCGGGAAACTATCCCGCGGCCGCAAGTATTCTCGAAGAGCTACGGAGCCAGCACGAGCTGGCGGCTCAGACGCTGATTCATTCAGCCGCCGAACTGGAACGATTGCGTCAGAAAACGAATTTAGTTTTGCAGGAAGGCAGCGATTTATGCCGGCGAACGAGCCTATCGCGTGAGTTGACCCTGCGGGCCCGGGACGCCATTTCCAGCCTGGGCGAGCGTCTCTCCGCGCCTCTTCTTGCGGCGGCTTTGACGGAGCATGGAGTTCCGAGCGAGGCGATCGAAGCTACAGAAGTATTAGTGACTGACGATTGCTTCGGAGGCGCTGAGCCTCTCATGGACCTTACGCGCAAGCGCTGCGAGGCGCGTGTACTGCCGCTGCTGCAAAATGGCATCGTTCCGGTGATAACGGGATTCATCGGGGCTACGGTGAACGGCGAGCTCACGACTTTGGGACGCGGCGGTTCCGATTATTCGGCGACAATTTTGGGTGCGGCGTTCTCTGCTGATGAAGTGACGATTTGGACGGACGTGGATGGCGTGCTAACGTCGGATCCGCGCATGGTGCCCGGCGCGTGTACGATACCCGAGATTTCCTACCGCGAAGCTGCCGAACTCGCGCATTTTGGCGCGAAAGTTCTGCATCCAAAGACTCTTCGTCCCTTGATGCAAACTCATACACCGCTCTGGATCCGCAATACTTTTGCTCCTGAGAAAACCGGGACGAAGGTAACGCCTGAGGGTTCTTTAGACGATGGCGGCGTGAAGGCTCTTACTGCGTTCAGCGATGCGGCCTTGATTCGAGTTGGTGGCCCAGCCATGGCTGGCGTGGTGAACGTTCTCGCACGCACATTCACGGCAATTGCAGCCGCGCAAGCCGATGTGTTGCTCATCCTTCATTCCTCCTCGCAAAACGATGTGAGATTCGTGGTTCCGTCCGCGCTGGCCAAAGCGACAGTTGAAGCTCTGCGCCGCGAGTTCGCACAGGAGCTGGCGGTTGAAATTGAGGACCACATTACGCTCGACTCGACGATCGGAATCATAACCGTCGTCGGCCAAAATATGGGCGAAGTATCCGCGATCATCGGGCGCACTTTTAACGCCTTGCAGCGAGAGAATGTGGATATCATCGCCATCGCGCAGGGTTCTTCGGATTGCAACGTATCCTTTGTGGTGGGCCGGGATGGGGTGAAGGCGGGGCTTATGAGCACCCATCGCGAATTTCAATTGGGCTTGATGGAACCGGAAGAATTTCCCGCGAAGTAAAAAACCGCGAAGAAAAAATCAACGAACAGCAAATCGCCGCACCTAGTTTCCCAGATGCTCGCGCCTAATTTTCCAGATGCTCGCGAAGGATGCCGAGCATTCTCCTGAGCGGTTCCGCAGCTCCCCATAGAAGCTGGTCACCTACCGTGAAGGCACCGAGGAATTCCGGACCGAGCTTCAACTTGTGCAACCGTCCAACCGCAACGTTTAGCGATCCGGAGACTGCTGTTGGTGTGAGGCAACGCACGGTGGATTCCTGATTGTTTGGAATAATGCGCACCCAGGGATTGCTGTTGGCAAGGATTTGCTCGATGTCCTGTTGCGGAATATTTTTTTTGAGCTTTATGCACAATGCCTGGCTATGGCAGCGCATCGTACCCACTCGCACGCAGATGCCATCCACCGGCACAGGAGGATTTAGGCCCATGATCTTATTCGCTTCGGCCATGCTCTTCCATTCTTCGCGGGTTTGCCCATCCGGCATGGGGCGGTCGACCCACGGAATCAGGCTGCCGGCCAGAGGCGCGCCCAATTCCTTAGTGGTGATGCCAGAGTCTCGCTGCGCGTGGGTCACCATGCGATCCAGTTCTAGAGCGCTTTCGGAGGGAGTCGCGCGCGTCGGCACGGTGATGTATTCCATTTGCTTGACCAGTTCGAGCACCTTCGCAGCGCCCGCGCCCGACGCCGCCTGATAGGTCATCGTCGTCATCCACTCGACCATTCGCGCCTTGAAGAGCCCGCCGACGGCCATCAGCATCAGGCTGACGGTGCAATTGCCGCCCGCGAAAGCTTGCACGCCTTTTGTCAGACCGTCTCGAATTACGTCCGCGTTTACGGGATCGAGGATGATCACTGCATCGTCGGCCATGCGAAGAGTGGAGGCGGCGTCGATCCAATAGCCCTTCCATCCGGCCTTGCGCAGCGGACTGTAAATCTCCGTTGTATAGTCGCCGCCCTGGCAACTGATCAAGGCGTCGCAAGCCGCGAGCATCTTTAAATCTTTTGCATCTCTCAGCTTGCTGCCATCGCCCGATTCTTTGGGCGCAGGGCCTCCGATATTGGAAGTGGAGAAGAAGATTGGCTCAATGCCGGAGAAATCATTCTCCTCGCGCATCCTCTGCATGAGGACGCTGCCGACCATGCCTCTCCAACCAATCAGACCCACGCGCAAGATGTAGCCTCCGGGAACCTTAATAGTTTACCTGTATGGGATTCTTGCCGGAATAGAATCTGCAGCTACGGATAACGAAAGTAGCAGCAGTCTGGGCGTTCTCCACTATTTCTTTGCGTACGTCTGCTTGTACCAATCCCACGTGCGTTGAAGGCCGGCGCCGAAATCGACGCTGGGGATATAGCCGAGTAATGTGCGGCCGAGGCTGATGTCCGCTTGAGAATGCAAAATATCTCCGGTGCGGGGCGGATCGTATTTTGCTTGAATGGACTTTCCGGAGATTTTTTCGAGCTGCTTCAACACCTGGTTCAGCGTGATCCGTGAGCCGGTGCCGACGTTGAAAACTTTGCCCGATGCGCCTGGGGCTTCGCACGCACGCAACGTAGCGTCCACGACGTTCTCGACGAAAGTGAAATCGCGCGATTGTTCACCGTCGCCATAGACGACGGGCTGAGTGCCCTCGAGCACCGCGAGCATGAATCGCGAAAGCACGCCTGAGTATTGAGACGTTGGGTCCTGGCGCGGCCCGAATACATTGAAGTAGCGAAGAGAAGCGTTTTCGACGCCATAGACGCGCCCAAAGACTTCGGAATACATTTCGCCGACGAATTTCGTCACGCCGTAGGGAGAAATTGGGTGAGGAACCATCGTTTCGACTTTCGGTAATGTCGGAGTTTCGCCATAGGCGGAGGATGACGCCGCGAAAACGATACGCTTCACCTTGGCATCGCGCGCCGCGACGAGGACGTTTAGCGTGCCGTCAATATTCACGCGGTTGGTTTCGATGGGGTCCGCGACCGAACGGGGCACAGAAGTGCGCGCTGCCAAGTGGATTACGTAGTCGGCGCCGTTGCATGCGGATTGCACGGCAGCGAGGTCGATAATGCTGCCTTTGTGGAAATCGATCTTCGAAGCCGCGTTTTGGAGGTTTTTTTCTTTGCCGGACGAAAGGTCGTCAAGAATGGCGACACTCTGGCCGCGGCGAACGAGCTCGTCCACCAAGTTCGACCCGATAAATCCGGCGCCGCCGGTCACAAGGTAACGCATGAATCCACCTTTCCGTAATTCAACAGAGACTCCAATCGGTGAGTCGAGAGGGATCCGGCGATCGGTAGAGCCCCAAGAATCTAGAGGCTAGAATCGCTTCTTCTAGGATATGCGATTGCACGGCCTAACGGAGGAAAGTCTTGGCGCATCCGAAACGTAAAATGCACTACGCCTAGTTGGCCCCTTTTTCCGTCGAAAACTTATAAATCGTCTGCGACTGGAAGGTCGAGCCAGGACGGAGGATGGTTGAGGGGAAGTTGGGGTGATTGATCGAATCGGGGAAGTGCTCCGTTTCAAGGCATACCGCGCCGAACTTGGGATATGCGATGCCGCGCTTGCCAACGATGCTGCCATCGAGACCGACGGTGGTGTAGAGCTGGGCTCCCGGTTCGGTGGTCCAAACTTCCATGACGCGGCCGTTGCCCGGATCGGTGACCCGGGCGGCAAAGCGCATCTCGCCGGGCTTTCCATTTACAACGTAATTGAAATCGTACGCACCGGGCAGCGGATCGAGCGGCGTGGTGCGCGCGCCAACCGCCGTGGGTTTGGTGAAATCGAGCGGAGTGTCCTTGATAGGCGCGATTTCCCCGGTGGGAATCATGGTGGAATCAACCGGCGTGTATGAATCGGCGTTGATTTCGACTGTGTCTTTCAACACATCGCCCGCACCCGCTAGATTGAAATACGTATGGTTGGTTAGATTCACGATCGTCGGCTTATCGGTAGTCGCGGTATATGCAATCTTCAGAGAGTTGTCTGCCGTGAGCGTGTATTGCACGGAGACGGTAAGCTTCCCGGGGAATCCTTCTTCACCGTCCGGGCTGGTGTAGGTCATGCGCACGCCAGCCTCGAAGGTCGCCTCGACCGGCTCAGCTTTCCATACGCGCCGGTCAAAACCAACGTTTCCGCCGTGGAGCGTATTCGGGCCGTTGTTGATCGCGAGCGTGTACTGAGCGCCGTCCAGTGTGAATTTTCCTTTGGCGATGCGGTTCGCAACGCGGCCGATAACTCCCCCGAAATGCGGATGAGGCCCGAGATAGCCTCTTAAATTGTCGAAGCCGAGCACGACGTCGCCGAATTTCCCGTTGCGATCGGGCACCCACAACTCGACGAGAGTGGCTCCATAGGTGATGATCTTGGCGGATGCGCCCGCGGGGTTCTTCAGCGTGTACATCTGAATCTCAGTGCCGTCGTCAAGTTTTCCAAATATGCTGGTTTGCACGCTCGCCCTCATGATTGGTTTTCTTGCCTTGGTGTAGTTGCCCTGCTGTTTTGCACTCGCGCCAGGGGAAATTAGAAGCACAAGGAGAGTGGCAAGCACCAGTCTGACGACCGCCGTGGACTGCTGAAGTCTACCTGTCAGTGGATTGCGCTGAGATTTTTGCGGCGGACTGCCGAGAAGAACAGGTTTAGTAATCATTCGCTCCTGTCACTAGGCGGGCTTAATCAAGGATTCCCGATTTAGTCTCAACCTGGCCGCCAATATACTCTTAGGCGCGCCCGCAGGCAATTCTTCGCTCTTGCTATCGCTCTCTTGCCCAGTCCGGCCTCCAGTAGGTGCATTACGTCCGCTGGAATGCTTGTGACAAAAAATGTCATTTCGGCATTTCCGCCCGCTAGCTCCCTCCGACAATGTCGCGTCGAGCGTCGCGCGGCATAAGGCAACGGGCATCCGCTCCGAAACCGCGTGTCAACGAGGTACAGGTTAGGACAGTTTCACCCTGAACTGTAGTGCCACTTCTACCTGTCCTTTGTTTGTTCCCTCGACCAGTAGATACGTGCCGAGCTCGGTCCATACACTGTTCTCATGATGAGAAGCCGCGGTGACGTTTGCCACTTACTATTGTCTTCATCTGAACCAGTAAACACCAAAAAGCCCGCAATTGGGGCTGTTGTCGCCCTACTTGCGACGCTCGTCCTTCTTGTGGTTTCGATAGGGCTGTCGAGTTGCGCCGGCGTAGTGAGCAAAGGTGCATCGGGTTCAGGCTCGAGTGGGGGTTCAGGATCGGGCGGCGGCTCGGGAACGGGGACGGCGACGCTCTCCGCGAACCCGGCCAGTGTGAGTTTCGGCAGTATTGCGGATGGAACCAAAACGAGCCAGTCCGTTACGCTGACAAACACTGGCACAGCGACAGCTGATATCACGTCGGCGGTGGTATCTGGAGCGGGCTTGTCGATCGCCGGCACGGCACCATCAGAAATCGCAGCGGGATCAAGCGCCACAATCCAAATTCAATTTGCGCCCCTAGCCCCCGGCGCTGTTACCGGCAGTCTTTCAGTGTCGAGTGATGCTTCTAACCCACAGATTGCAATCGGAGTTACCGCAACCGGTTCGGGGCCTCTCTTCGCGATATCTCCGGCCTCAGTGACTTTCACCAACATCATCGCTGGCCAATCCAGTTCGCAGCCCGTCACTATCTCCAATGGCGGAAATGCGCCGCTCACCTTGAGCGCAGCGAGCGTCACCGGTACGGGCTTCGCAACAAACGGACTCTCTGGAACGGCATCAATCGCTGCGGGCCAGAGCATGACGTTCAACGTTGTGTTTACTCCGCCCGCCGCAGCAACGGATGCAGGAATGATCAGCTTCGCTGACAATGTACCGGGTTCGCCGCAAGCATTGGCTCTTTCGGGAACGGCGATTGCTTCCACGGCCACTTTGACTACCACTCCGGCCGTCATTACTTTCGCCAATACATCAGTTGGCGCCACGAGCAAGCAGGCTGTCACGCTGAAGAATTCCGGGGATGAGTCCATAACCGTCAATTCCTTCACGCATACCGGTTCGGAATTCAGCGTCACAGGACTTAGCACGCCGATGACACTCGCGGCTGGCCAGAGTACAAGCTTTACTGTCGCATTCACTCCCACCAAGGCCGGCAGCGCATCCGGCGACGTCAACGTCTCCGGTGAAGTTGGCAGCGCGGATCCTTCGGCAACTGTCGCGATGTCCGGCACGGGAACCGATGGCCAGCTCGGAGCAAGCCCGGCAACCGTTAGCTTCGGGAATATCAACGTCGGCAGCACGGGAAGTTCGACAGTCACGCTGACGAACTCGGGAACTGCAAGCACAACCATCTCCGGAGCCAGCGTTACTGGAACGGGTTTCACCTATACCGGTTTGTCCGCCCCGCTGACACTTAGCGCTGGTCAGAGCACGTCATTTACCGCACAGTTCAAGCCGACTTCAACGGCGAGTTCAAGCGGCAGTATAACGGTGACCAGCGACGCCTCAAATCCGAGCGTCGCGGTAAGCTTGACTGGGACGGGCGCGCAGGGAGCGCTGTCCGCAACTCCGACGAGCGTTGCGTTCGGCAGCGTCGCCACGGGTAGTACAAGTTCGCAAACGATCACCCTGAAGAATACGGGGACTTCAAGCGTAACTGTGTCGGCAATGTCTGCGACAGGCACCGGCTTCAGCGATTCGAGTATGTCACCGTCGTCCACGATCGCCGCGGGCGGCAGCGCGACTTTCACCGCAACGTTCAAGCCCACTGCGGCTGGAGCGGATACCGGCTCAATCTCAGTATCGAGCAACGTGCCAAGTTCTCCCATTACGATTCCTCTGAGCGGCACCGCGACAACTGCCAGTCAGTTGCTAGAAGTGAGTCCGAGCAGCATAAGTTTTGGCACCGTGGATGTGAGTTCTACCGGTTCGGCGAGTGTTACGCTGACGAATAACGGAAGCGCAAGCGTCATCATTTCGAGCGTTGGCGTCACTGGATCTGAATACCGTGCGACCGGCGTGAATGCTAATACGACGCTCACACCCAACCAGACTGCCACACTGGATGTCACGTTTACCCCGACAGCCGCCGGGAGTCAGGCGGGGAGCATTTCTGTAGTCAGCACCGCAACCAACTCTCCTGCGGCGGTCACGTTGTCGGGCACAGGAGCAACATCAGGCGGAGCAGGAGGAGGAGGTGCACCAAGCACTGGCGCCCCTCTATGCGGATTGCCAGATGATGGCAAGGGACATATGCCATCCGATTGGGCGACGTTTACACCGCCTTCTGCTGTTGGGGGAACGTATACGGATGCCCTAGGCTCTGCGACAGGATCGGGCGCAGGCTGTGTGGTAAAGCGCCTAACGGTGGGAGGAGATACGGCGCATTACTATTCCACTCACGAGCCGATGAACAGCAACGATACATATGTCTTCGTTGCCGGGGGAGGAACGTGCGGGAGCGGCGGAGGGTGGTGCGTCATAGACTTAAACGGAAATGTGATTGTGAATGACGCGCACATGCCATCCCCCACTAACCCTACCACGCTGTTCATGTGGTCGGCCACCACACCAGCTCTCTTCTACTATACAAACAACAACTCTCTGATGAGCGCGACGATCATCGGCTCGAATACGATCAGTATCTCGACGGTGTTTACGTTCTCGCAGTATAGCTACATCACGATTCCTGATGAGACACGCATTTCGCTTGACGGGACGACCATCGGACTTGTGGGCGAGCATACAGGCAGCGGTACGGCAAATGCGGATATATTCAGCTTCAATTTGGATAGTCTGAGCCAATCGGCCATTTTCACAACATCGATGAGTGGAAGCTGCACCGTTCATGCCGGTTCGGAATATAGCGGGTCCGGCGCTGCACCATTCCCAATGGGATCGACAGACATCGTAGGCGGCTGCATCCACAAAATCATCATGTCCACCGACAACCGTGTGGAAGTCGAATGGCACTCGAATACGGAACCGAACATGGATGCGGCTTGCAAGTCTGCGTTTGCCGCAGGGGCGTCATGCAAGTCGATTATCACTGCAGGCGGAACTCTATTTAACATGCAGAGTGGAACGACTCACACGGATTCGTACGAGAGCCTTACGGGCGGAGAGAATATGTACATGTCGCTCTGGGACCCGTCACCCAACGGAACACAAGCGAATGACCCTTGCCCGCAGCACGGCGGACACTCGAATATGAACGATGCGAACAACGCCGTCTCTTGCGCCTTTACAACAGTGTTCACCGGAGGACACATCAGCACGGCAGGCACGGGACCGTCACAGCCGTGGTTCTTGATCGCCTATGACGACACGAGCCGTCCGAAGTCGCCGGAATGGTGGACAACGAGCTCAAACTACGTGGCTCCCACGAACACGTCGTGCAATCAATTCACGAGCGCGGGCAGTGCGTTTCCGGGGGACTGCTGGTTCCCCTATGAAAGCGAAATGGTCCTGGTTCGAGCGGACAGCGCCGGGAACGAGTCTGCATTGGGAGGCACGTCCGGAAAAGTGTACCGGTTGGCCTGGTCGCGCACACGAGACGACAGCTCCTCATTCTGGGGACAGCAGCGTGCCGCCCTTAGCCGGGATGGAAGATACGTGATTTTCTCATCGAATATGGCCTATCCGTCAGGGAATTGCTCGAACCCAAGCGACTTGGCATGCGACGACGTCTACCTGGTCGGCCCACTGTTCTAGAGGCGTGGAAGATGCGGCGACTTGGTGTAGGCATGGCCCATACGAGATCCGTCCAATGGGAAGCTTTCTTGGAGCGCATAGTCAGCGCGGCCATGGTTGCATGGAAGCATCCGAGGCGCGGCGAAAGTTCTCTTGATGGGCAAGGACAAGCTCGTCACCCCTATATATCTCGCCACATAGCCGCCCTAAATGAGTAACGAACCAGTTGTTGACTTAATCGGTTCGGGTCGCGTAACGTACAGCAAGCCGAAAGACGCTCCAATCAATCGGACCGGGGACAAATTCCGGTTTCCTGCACAGTCAGCGCTATGAAATTGTTTCGCCTTAACACCGATTATCGAATACGGCCCCAGAATGCCAAGGCAGCGGACAAGCATACGTCCCGACGCGGACTGATCGCTATTCTGTCTGTTCTTGCCCTGATGCTGGCGGTCATCAGCCTTTCCAGATGCCCAGGCGCCGTGAGTAGGAACGCCTCAACTGCCGCATTGACTGGTTTAGCAATTTCGCCCGCCTCGTACAATTTTGGAAACACCGCAGTAGGCCAGAGCAGCACTTCGAACGTAGCTCTCACAAATAACGGAAGCTCGAACGTCATCATTTCAAGCGTAAGCGTCACGGGAAGTGAATTCAGCGCAAGCGGCGTGAGTGCGGGCACGACGCTGGCACCCAACCAGACGGCTACACTCATCGTCACGTTCGCTCCGACAGCTTCGGGAAGTGCGACCGGGAGTGTCTCCGTAGCGAGCAACTCGACAAACTCTCCTACGATCGCCTCTCTGTCAGGTACCGGAGGATCAGGAGGGGGAAGCGCGCAGAGCAGCAGCGCGCCCCTCTGCGGCCTGGCGGATGACGGCAACGGACACATGCCATCCGATTGGGCGAGCTTTGTACCTCCTTCTTCTGTTGGTGGAACGTATACGGATGCGCTAGGCAGCGTATCTGGAGGCTCAGGCTGCGTCGTAAAGCGCTTAACCGTGGGAGGAGATACCTCGCATTACTATTCCACACACGAGCCCATGAACAGCAATGACACATATATTTTCATTGCCGGGGCGGGAACATGCGGGAACGGCGGTGGATGGTGCGTGATAGACACAAACGGGAAGGTGATCGTCAACGATGCGCACATCCCCGCTGGGGGATTGCTTATGTGGTCTGCGAACCCCGCTACTCCAAACCTTTTCTATTACACGAAAAACAATGCTTTGATGAGCGCGACGATAACCGGCGCGAATGCACTCAAGACTTCTCTCGTTCACACTTTCAATCAGTACAGTTACATCACGATCCCAGACGAAACTCGGATTTCCTATGATGGTTCAACCATCGGCCTGATTGGAGAGCATGCGGGCTCGGGCACCGTTGCGCTCGACGCTTTCAGCTACAACCTGAATACGCTAGCGCAGTCCAACGTGTTTACGACCCAGACCGGCGGCAGTAACGGAATCGCGGCTTCAGGCGCAGGACTTTGCGTAATAACCGGAGCACCAACACCACTGGGTTCGACGGACATCGGGGGTTGCTTTCACAAAGTCATAATGACAACAGAGAACGCGTTGGAACTAGAGCTGCACCCGAACCTCGATACGGGAATGCCGTTGGGTTGCATTTCAGCTTTTAACGCCGGTTATTCGTGCAAGGCTCTGATTGGGTCTGGCGGATCGCTATCGTTGATTGTGAGTGGCACGACGCACAGCGATACCTTCTTGAGCCTCACGGGTAACCAGAACATGCGCGTTCAGCTCTGGGACTCCTCACCGAATGGAACGAATGCGAATGATCCCTGCTACAACAACGGCGGGCATTCGGAGATGAATGAGGACACACTGGCTGTGAATTGCGTCTTCACGACGATCTTTACCGGCGGACATTTAAGCACGGCAGGCACAGGACCGTCACAGCCCTGGTTCTTGATCGCCTATGACGACACGAGCCGCCCGGCATCACCAGAATGGTGGACAACTAGTTCAAACTACGTGATCCCTGCCCATACGTCGTGCAGCCAATTGACGAGCGCCGGTAGTGCACTTCCGGGGGATTGCTGGTTCCCCTATGAAAGCGAAATGATCCTAGTTCGAGCGGATAGCGCCGGGAATGAGTCTACGCTGGGAGGCACGCCCGGGAAAGTCTACCGGCTGGCCTGGTCGCGGACGCGAGATGACAGCTCCTCGTTCTGGGGACAGCAGCGTGCCGCCCTTAGCCGGGATGGAAGATACGTGATCTTCTCCTCGAATATGGCCTATCCGTCAGGGAACTGCTCGAACCCAGGCGACTTGGCATGCGATGACGTCTATATGATCGGCCCACTGTTTTAAGGCCGCGGCACCAAACGCGGAAACGTTATTGCCGGACGATCACGCCGTTGGACTCTCGAGGAAGATCTTACCGCAGACAGATTTCTTCCGGGACCGTGCACATCTCTTCTCAGTAAGCCACCCGAAATACCTCATAAATCTGACCTGAGTAAACGCAACGATACTTTGCTCCGTCCAGATCTATAGGGGCGTCAGAACAACTGGTGAGAGGCAAATACGGCCTTAAACTTCCCAATGGATAGTACACAACATATTCCGGTTGGTGAAGTTTGATGAATTCGTGCAGGTCTTGCTGTTGCGCAGTTATCTCGCCAGCCGAGAATCCGCCTGGGGCATCGCATTCATAACTGTGAATCCTAGCGGACGTTAAAAACGCCCGATTACCGGGGGGCAGGGGCAAATCGATCGCGCGGGCAATGATGCCTGATTCGCAATTGTAATTATCGATGACAATCGCGCTGTCTTGACTCATCGCCGCTTTAAGAAACTTGGATACCTCCTGAACATGCGTTGGATACTGAACCAGCGGAGACACAGAGCGAAACTTATCGGCGAACCGCCAATTCATTTGGCTAAACAACAGGACCAGAGCAAAGTTTGCGATCAGTCCGCCGATGAAAACCGTCACGACGGCTGTTCGAAATTGACCTGAAGTTTTTGCCAGAAGAGTTTTGACGCCATAGCCGCCCGCGAGCGCCAGAAGTGTCGCGAGCGTCATGGAGTAGCGAGCTGAGGGCCATGTCGCGCCGGAAATGAGATCGTAGAATTGGACAATCGTGAAAGCCAACACGATGACGAAATAATCCCGTACGGGCGGACCATCATGCCTAGCGACCCAAAGTCCGTAAAGGATGGCTGCAATCCCAAAAGGCGATAACGTGATTAGCATCACGCCCGGATGAAAGGTCAAAATGTACAGGAAACTGTGCTGAGCGAAAGTCCCAATTTCCGCAGTCCACGCCTTCTGCGCGGTCAAATAATGGACCGGATCTCGAAATTTCATCCAGCAGTAAATCATAAAGATGACCGGCCAAACTGCAGCGGCAGCGGCGAATACCAAAACGGGCTGGAGCTCACTGAGGCGCCAAAAAGTTCGACGAGCGATTCTTGTTAAAGGCCAAAGCAAGCTCAATCCAATCGCTAAGATCAATACCCAGGCTTCGTATCGTATTGCCGCAGCGCACGTCACCGCCAGGCCGCTCAATATCAGTAGCCCAAATCGACCGGTTCTTCTGAAGCGAAAAAGCAAAGCAAGGCCCACCAATAAGAAGAACAAGTAGGGCACTTCAGACGAAGACGTTGTGCTATATCCGACGTGGAGCGAGTAAAAAGCATACAGAATCAGCGAGTAATCCGCCGCAGTACCATCAAACAGTTCATATGCGCTGAGCCAAAGGAAATAGAGCGAGGCGATGCCCAACACCAGGCTCAAGATCCTCGTGCCAAGAAGTACGTTACCCAGCAAAGAAGAGGGAACCGCCATCAGCCAAAAATGCAGCGGCAGGTATGGGCCGAATGCGTCCAGGTGCCAGTCTTTGTGCTGAAGCCAGATTGCCGTTCCCACAGCGCGAGAAACGGCGTCTCCACCGTCATTGCAGGAAAAAAAGAAACAAATGATCCTGAGCACCGCACCAATCAGTAGAAATGAAAGCGAAGTGCTGGAAAAACCCGGAAGATCTGAACTTCGGGGAGCGTAACTTCCCGAGAAGGCCGCCTCAGTACGCGTTGTATTCACGACCAATTTCTTTTTGCGGGACGATCTCGAAACACGATCGAGCCCAATCCGTTTGAAAGGAAGAGCCAGCATTTCCTGGCCGCGATTTTGACCTGAGTGCACCCATGTTATTTCTCTCAAGTAGATGGGATAGAACCGGTTCGCGCTCCGAGTATTCGCGTGTTTTGTTCCACGCTCGCTTGCAGGACCGCTTACCTGCATCGAAGGGGCACAAAATCAGGAATTATCGAGTCCTGACACCTTTGCCCATGCCGAGGAGCAATTCGCCGGCAAGGATCTGGGAATTCGGAGCTTTCAGTAAATCCATGTGGTCGCCTGGAATCACTTTTACTTCGCTCCCGCCGTTCGAGAGCTTGCACCAGTACAGCCGGGGATCCAAGGAACGGACAACACCGCTGTATTTCCAGGATTCTTCACCGATTATTACGACAGTTTTTCCAGGGTAAGTCGTGGGGTGATAACGATACACATTGCGCCAAGCCCGTTCGTCAACTTCATCCATTAACTCGATTGGTAACGGTATGAGTTGATTTTCAAGCTTGATGGGCTTCGTCTGTTTTGAAATCAGGCCAATGCGTTCTCCCGCCCATCGCGCGATACCCTTTGGGCCGCGCTTCAAAAAGTTCCGGGCGCGCCAGACTGCCCGCTGAGCGCGGAATCCTATCCCTTCCCACAAGGTTCTTGGATGCTGAGGATCAGCGCATTCAATGATGCCGAGAAAAGCGACTTGCTGCCCCGCTGACACAAGAATTTGCGCCATTTCGAATGCAACATATCCGCCTCCACACCAGCCGAGGAGGTAGTACGGCCCGTTCGGTTGTTTCGCGCGCAACTCGTTGACGAACCGAGCCGCTCTCACGGGAATCGGCTCCATATCTTCATTGGGCGCTGGCATTTGGGCTTCGAGACCATACACCGGCTGGTCCGGGCCGAGGAGCAGCGAAACTTCGCGGAATGGAAGGACTGTGGTGCCATATCCTCCGGGGATTAAATAAAGGGGCGGACGTGATCCGTTAGCTTGAATGGGCACGACTGGCGACCAGGGCTCGGGTTCAGTCCTGGAAGGCTTGCTTGCCATGGTGATAACTTCAGCCATCTGTCTGATTGTCCGGGCATCGAATAGCGTTGAAAGACCAAGCTCGACGCCATATGTTTGCTTGATTCTGCTGAAGAGTTGCACGCCGATCAGCGAGTGGCCACCGAGGTCGAAGAAGTCTTCGTCCAGACCGGCCGAATCAATTCCCAGCAGGTCCTGCCACCAGCTGGTCAGTACGGTTTCAACTTCATTGGAAGCCGGGGCGAGTATTCCAGCGGAAGGCGGACAAGGCGGCTCCTCGTACCCAACAGCGCTCTGTTTGTATCCCAACGGCGTTTCAGGTTGATGACTCATAATTGCCTTCGCTCGCGGGTTTTGCGACTGGTGCTGCGCCTGGGAGCTCTTATCACGAAGAATGAACCGCTTTTATGTGTAAGCCAAGTACCAAATCGTTCTTTAGTAATATATTTATAACTTGCGGATTTGATGCTTGCTCTCGCGAAGACTCCGCGGGCATTCGCGATAAAAAGTCGTCCTAGCTGTACCCGTACCCATAGCCGTAGCTCTGGTAATACGTCGAGCCGTAGGCATGGGTATCTTCGACTGCATTGAGCACAACACCGAGAATATTCCGCCCTTTAAGTTCTTGAAACGCCCTTTGTGCAACGGCTCCGGGTGTCGATCCCGCTCTCACCACGAACAGAATACCGTCGCAGGAATCGGCGATCACGGTAGCGTCCGCAACAGGGAGGCAGGGCGGGGCGTCGATAAGAACCCAATCGAAAGCGTGTGCGACGCGTTTGAGCAGAACATTCAGGCGGCCGTTCGAAAGCAGCTCGCTCGGGTTTGACACCTTCGTGCCGCCGCCGATGAAGAATAGGTTCCCTTCGCCGCCGCTCTGAATGACGGACATTTCATCGGCATCGCCGCGCAGATAATCCGTCAGGCCCGGCGTTTGCGGCGCGCCGAGCGCCTGGTGCAGACGAGGGCAGCGCATGTCGCCATCAATGATCAGAGCGTGACGATCGGGCTGGCGAACGATTGACTGAGCCAGATTGGATGTGACGAACGTCTTGCCCTCGGCCGGGACTGAACTCGTCACGAGCACGACGGAGAGCGGTTGAGCTGACCGAATTTGATAGAGCCGCGAGCGCAGCGTGCGGAATTGCTCCGCGCCTCGACCACTGCCCTCCGAATTGATGAAGACATTTACATCCGGGTCGACATGCCATGCGGGACGTGCGCAGTGCAACCGCAAATCTTCAAAGCGCAGCGCGCCGTCAGGCGGCGGGGGCAGTATAGCTGGGTTCGGAAGCCTGTTTTCAGGCGCCGCGACTGCGGCGCTAGGCATGCGCACCGTGGAGTGACGGGGCGGTTCGGCCGGTACAACCGCCGCCGGATGTTGCGATTGTGAGGTCGCACGCTCCTGCTCGGCTTTCTTTAGTGCTTCATGGATGCGGCTCATGGCTTCCTTTCGCGAGTCGGGACAACAGCGGACTGGCGCAATCGCTCGAGAATCTGGTCCAAATCTTTGAGCAGCGACTGCGTGTTGGCAGCCTGCTCTGCGCGAAATAGAGATCCGACAGGCGCGGTGGGGGCAATCTCATCGAGCTGAAATTCTCTGGCAACGTCTTCAACGAGCTGGGCGGGCACCGGGCGCACACCATCCACATAGGCGTTGATCAAAGAATGCTCGCACAAGGAATTGACGACGCGGGGAATCCCGCGGGAATAGACATGCACCGCGTGGACGGCTTCCTTCGAGAAAATCGGCTCGCCGTTTCCACCGCCAATGCGCAGGCGCTCGGCGATGTACTTGAAGGTTTCATCGAGCGTGAGCGGGGACGTGTGGCAGCGGAGAGTCATGCGCTGGCGAAGCTGCCGCAATTGCGGCTGCTTCAGTTTTTCTTCGAGCTCCGGCTGTCCGCAAAGCACGATCTGAAGAAGTTTCTCAGTCGAGGTTTCGAGATTCGTCAGCAGACGAATCTCCTCGAGCACATCGGTGGAAAGATTTTGCGCTTCGTCCACGATCAAGACGGCGGTTCCCCCCGTTCGATACCGCTCCAAAAGCCAATGGTTGAGCCGCAGCAGAACCTGGCTTTTCTCGCGCGAGTCGCACGGGATTTCAAAATCAGCCATGATGAAATCGAACAACTGGTTGACTTCGAGCCGCGAATTGAAGATGAAAGCGGTTGACATCCGTTGGGCGCGCAACCAATCGAGAAGCTGATTGATTAAAGTGGTTTTGCCGGTACCAACCTCGCCCGTCAGCAGGATGAAACCTTTGCGGTTTTGAATGCCATAGGTCAGGCCCGCAAGCGCTTCCTGCGTTTGCTTGGTCATGTAGAGATAGCGCGGGTCCGGATTTACGTTGAACGGGCTCTCGCGAAGCCCAAAAAATTTCTGGTACATGATCTCCTCAGGCGCGCAATCCGGCGTTCAGTCCTGCGCCGGCTGATGTCGGGCCACCGTCAATCTGCGCCCGTTTGCCGTCTGCGCTCTTGATTGCCGGAACCATTGCCAGAACCGGCAAGCGCAAAGTGAATTCGACGTCGCTCTCGGTCTTCAAAGACGTGTCACGTACTTCGATCAAGTAGGCCAAACCGAAGCCTAGCGCCAGTCCTCCGATAAATCCGCCCAATGCAAATAACCGGCGATTCGGGAAAGTGGGCTTGTCAGGTAGATTAGCAGGATCGAGAATGCGGAACTGCTCGCCTTGCTGTTGATGTTCCAAATCCGTAGCCATGGCTGATTGATCTCGCTTTTTCAGCAGGTCATTGTAGAAATCGAGAGCAGTCTGATAGTCCCTGGTAAGTTCCTTATACTGCTGCTCAATCGCCGGACTGGATTGAACTCGAGCCTGATAAATATTTATCTGTTGTTTGATCTGGTCCTGTTCGGCTTGTTTCGCTGCGATGGCCTGCTCGTAGGTATGGATCTGAGCGCGCAGTTGCTGGATTTGAGGAGGCTCAACCGCGGACGTCGTGTCCTTGGTGGTGTCCGGATTGGTTCTCGGAGCATCTGTGTCGGCAATCTGCTTTTTCAGCGCGGCGATATCGTTCTTGGCCTTAATCACGTCCGGATAATCGTCCGTGTATCTGGCCCGGAGACCTGTAAGCTGAGACTCGAGCGCTTTGAGTTGCTGCTGAAGCGTGGTCGGGTTCCGCCCGGTTTGTGTGGTTTTCCATTCCTCGACCTGGGGCGCGAGCATGGACTCTGCAAAACTCTTGTCCTGTTGCGCACGGGCGAGCGCCTGGGACGCGGCGTCGAGTTGCGTGGTCAGGTTATTCAAGAGATTCAGATTCGTCTGCTCCTCGTCGGGCAGCGCATTCATGTGGAGGCTCTTAAACGCGGCAAGCCTTGAATCCTGAGCGTCAAGCTTCGCCTTGGCGTCCCCAAGCTGTTCGCTCAGGAACTGGGTGGTGTTTTCAGAGCGTTGCTCGCGCAGGTGGACGCTTTCCTGGATGAACATAGAGGTGATCGTCGCGCACACGTTTTGCGCCGTCGTCGGGCTATCCGATGTCACGCTCACGTGGAAGCCGGGCAATTCCTGCGAACGCGTCTCTGCCATGGCTTCGACAGGAGTGACTTCGACGTCTTTGCGCAGCCTGGTCACGAGCTCTTCCATGGGCTTCACATTGATGTCTTTCGGATAAAGCCCGAACTGGCGGATGACCGGCTCAAGCCGCGTGCGGCTGAGGATCTGTTCCTGCATGCTCGAAAGGCGCTGGTTGAGATCGGCAGTGACGACTGGCCTGACAACGTCGGAAGGCACGGTGGGCGCATCCACCAGCACAAGGGTTTGCGATTTGTACCGGTTCGGCAAAAACTTCGAAACTCCATAGGCAAGCGGGCCGCCCACAAGTGTCAAGACGGCGATCAATACCCATCGACGGCGAAGCATCGCCAGATAATCGGCGGGAGTTAGTTGGCGCTGGGTCATTCTGACCTCTTTTCTTTCCAAAACTTGAATTCGATCAATCGATCGGGAACGGCCGCGTGTGCAAGTTCAATCCTAGCGAGACTTGTTGCCGGAGGATCGTCGAGCCACACACAGTTCCGACACAATATGTTCCATTCACATGCTGATACTGGGAAAGGTAGCTGAGCGACAACGTGACCGAATGCCCAAATGGATGGCTAATTCCCGCAGTCCCGTAGTAATAATCAAACGTTGAATTTAAGGCTGAAGCTGTCGTTGTGCCGATGGACAGCGGCTCATTCCGGGCGTACCCCACTGATAGGTCGCCGTGGAAGGTGCGCGACAGTTGTGAGGAGATCGAGCCGATGACTGTGTTGGCGATAGAACCGGAAAGTACTCCTGATCCGCCAGCGACTCCGTGATCGTAGCTCAAACCAAACGACGTGCGGCGCAAATCATAGGTGAGCGAGGCGTCGCCGACCCAATATATGTTGGTCGTCGAACTCGTACCCATTCCCGTTGAAACCGGGAGCCGAAAGATTGCGTATTCCGGTCCGGCACCGAGTTCGAATGCGAGCCGTCCGGTGATTCGGCGCGCGTACGTGAGTTCGGCGATGTGACCCAGAAGCGTCGCGTTGGCGTTGGTGAAACGGAAGCTATCGAAACGATAGAGGACGGCGATCGCATCGTGCCGCGATACTTGATAGCTGAAACCAGCCTGACCGATTGTGTTATTGAAATCCAAGGCGTCTGCATTGAAGTTGTGAAGGAACGCGTAACCGCCAGCGACGGTGAATGTCGCGCGCGGGGTCAAGAGCGCGTCAAACTCGACGAGCGACGAATTGAGCAGGCGCTGCCCGCGGGCTGAGAGAATTGTTTCTGTGGGAACGAGCAACGGTTGCAAGCCGAGCGCGCCGCCACCGGGCAGCGACAATGCATTCAGTCCGCCGTAGCCGAAAGATGTCTCAGGGATATAGGCGACTTGGTCGAGCAATGAAAGCGTAGCGCGACGTCCCTTGATTCGCTCGCCCACTTGCATCTCCTGCACAATTGCATTTTGCACGGTAGCGTCGTTGGAAATCGATCCGCCGCCGACATAATCCATCGAGAATTCTGAATGGCTTGAATTCGCGCGGACGTCGAGGGCTCCGAGGAGGGTAGTCCACGTTGACCATGAGGACGTACCTGGAGTAAGCAACGGATTGGAGTCGCCGGCGACGGTCGCGAAGAAGGAAGGCTGCCAGTAGCTGTGCTCGAGCGCCGGGACGCCGAGAGACACAGTCTGCACCCCGGCAAGTGAGCGCGTGTCGGGATTTAATCTTTGCCCGTTGACATCAGTCGGCTCGGTTTCCTCCGGGCTCGGTGATTCATTAGGCTGCGCAGCTTGACTTGGCGGTGCCGATTGATCTGCCGGTTGCTGCTGTGCGCGAGCCGCCGGAACGGCCAGCAAAGCCGAGCACAGGACTATCAGCAGGTTGAGGTGAAATAGTCGCATCAGTTCCTCTTAGAATCCTCTTAGGGCACCACGATCTGATCGCCGGCCTTCATCAAAAAGTTCTGGTCCACCTGTTTCCCGTTAATTGCAGCTTTATAATTGAACGGATGCTTAGTTTGCTTTCCGTCCTCGTTCCGCAAGATGTAAATCTTGCTGAGCGAGGCGAATTGAGTGAAGCCGCCGGCGCTCGAGAGCGCTTGCAGTACCGTCATGCCGGGAAGAAGTGGAAACGCGCCCGGGCGAAGCACTTCACCAATGATAAAAACACGTTGGCTGTTGATCGCCGTGACAATCACCGTGACTTGCGGCGCGGTGACGAACTTTTTCAGATTCGTCGTAATCTGCGCGGCAAGCTCAGAAGGCGTTAGTCCGGCCGCCTGAACATCATTCAGCAATGGCAGCGAAATCTTGCCATCGGGCCGGACAGGCACACTCCGCGTCAGCTCGGGTTCTTTCCAGACGCTGATATCCAGAACGTCCTGCGGGCCGATAGTGTAATTCGGATCCGCGGTCGCCGCTTTATGGGCTAAGGCCGTTGAATCGCCGGAAGTCTGCGTCTGCGAATCGCTTTTTTGTTTGTCTTGATTCTGCGCGCGCGCCGGCATGGCCAGAACCACGATGCCGAGAGCCAGACAAACCATCGGTTGCTTAAACATCTGCGTCTCCTGCGTTGCTAGGCTGCGCCTGAATCGTCCAAACCGATCTGTTTCAACTTATAGAGCAGCGATTTATAGCTGATCTGCAATTCCTGAGCCGCGCGCTTGCGATTCCAGCGCGTCCGCGCGAGAGCCTTCAAAATCAACTCGCGCTCAGCCTCGCGCGATGCAGCGCGAGAAGCGGCCTTCAGCGAATGGGACTGGCCGTCTGGCGGCGCCGTACTGGCCGGTACTTCGACGCGCTCTGAAAGCGCAAAATGCTCGTCGCCCAAGGCCACGACTTTCTTAACCACGTTTTCGAGTTCCCGGATGTTGCCGGGCCAGGAGTGTTCCATCAGGGTCTGAAAGGTCGGCGCGGTCACAAGAGGGCGCGAACGGCCAAGCTGCGCGGCGTACTTCGTCAGGAAAAATTCAACGAGCTCTGGAATATCTTCCTTCCGTTCGCGGAGGGGAGGCACGCGAAGGCAGACGCCATTGATGCGGTAGTAGAGTTCGCTGCGGAACCGGCCGGCATGCATCTCTTCATCGAGGTTTCGGCTGGTTGCCGAAATCACTCGCATGGTCAGCGTACCGGGACGCGTCGCTGAATCGCCATCCGGCAAAGAGCAGAGCAGGCTGCGCTGGCATGCCGGGTCGAGTTCACCGATCTCGTCGAAGAACACAGTTCCGCGCGTTGCGTGCAGCGCGTCACCGTTTCCATTGCCGTTCAGTCCGAGCTCCGGGCCGAATGATTCGGCATTGATCGAGGCGCACGAAATTTTGACGAAAGGTTCGTCCCGGCGGGCTGATATTTGATGAATCCTGCGCGCGAAGATCTGTTTGCCCGTACCGCTTTCTCCAACCAGGAGAATCGGAATGTTAGTGGGAGCGAGCTCAGTTATCACGTTAACTAGCGTACGAATTACAGCGCTTATTCCGCTCGCGTAGCTGCCATTCTCGCCAGCCGCCGAAACCGTGTGAATCGCGTTTTTCGTTTGCGCCGCCATTATCTTGAGACCTGCTGTCAGCTTAGGGACAGACGAGAAGCGAAGCCTGCCCCAGTATTGGGCAGCAATGCGACTGCCACTATAGCCGGTATCGGGGGAAAATATTGATTGGACTTATATCTTTTATTTTGAGCTAGTTACAGACTGAATGAATTGGTCGAATTGAGTTTAGAATCGAACTTGGCGAACTATCTCTGCGTCGGCATCTCACGCCCAAAACGAGATTCTTAAATATATGATAATAAAAGCTTTATTAGTCTCATCTTCAGTCTCAATTCTCGCGGGATTCGGGATTTCGAGAGAGTCGGATGCCACATAAGGTAAAAAATTTTCCATTTATTGAGGCTGGGGGCCATTGTGTGGGATATTGACGACCTCTGATCCGCTCATTTCCTGTCCGGTGAAGTTGCTCGAGCGGCGCGTCGATTTCTCGGCGTGTGGCTCAGTCAGATGGAAGGTCTCGCGCTGCATTGAAGACCGCAATAGGCCATCCGCGCAATTGAAGGGTTACCACTCGAAACAATTGCAAAAGAATCTTCTCTGCGTTGCCCATAAACGCTTGTACGATTTCAATGAAGCCGGCGTTTTCCGCGTAAAATCGCTTCGGGGCGCGAGCGCGAGAGCTTCGGCACGAGAGGTCGCCGGTCACGCGAAGCGCGTTTTCAGCGACAGGTGTGTAACACCCGAGCCGATCGTACTCAGATGGCAAAACCAGCCAAGAATAAGAATCTTTCTGTCTGCCTGATGTCAGCCCACCCTCTCGTACTCGGGGAGTTCGAGAAGCTACTCGCCCGTCCGGGATTTCAAATCGTGACGAAGCAGTTGGAATCAAATCTGGCACCGGAACTTCGGCGAGTGCTACTTCCAAAGGCCAACATCTACGTTTTTGACGCGCATACGTCGCAGCAAGCGGCGGCATCGCTCATTTCAAACATTCTCGAGCAATCGCCCGGGGCAAGGTTGATCGTCGTGGGCGAGAAATTTTCAGAATCGCATAGCTATTCGCTACTGCGAATGGGCGCAAAAGGCCTGCTGACATACTCGGAGGCGCGCGAGCAGCTTCCTGAGGCGCTGCCATTGGTGGCGGCCGGCGGCTTCTGGGTTCCGCGCGTCCTGCTCTCGAATTTCGTGGACTCGATTCTCAATGGCGCGCATGGCCGCCAATTCAAGAACGCAGCCGCGGCCGATCTCAGCCACCGCGAACAGGAGACGCTCGATTCGTTGCTTGAAAATCTTTCGAACAAAGAGATCGCCAGCAAGCTCAACATCTCCGAGCGCACCGTGAAATTCCACGTGTCGAATCTGCTTAGCAAATTTGGAGTGCGACGCCGCGCTGATCTCATCTTACTTTGCTATCAGAAGCGGGACACGCTGTAATACCTCGGAGCACAATTTTTGGCTGTGTAAGAAGAAATGCAGCGTGGTAACCGGAGTTCCCCTGCCCACTATTCGATTGCGGCGATGTATCTGCGCCTGAACGGACTGCTTCCGCCAACCGCAAAAAAAGAGAAATAGTTCCAGGCGGGCTTTACGAACGGCGTTTAGGATACCGGCCCGTAATCGCGTTCCAACGGATCACAACGAGATCCGAGAACATGCGGAGGCTGTCGCGGATGACGTGAACTTTCGTGGCCGGATCGTGCGCCCATCGCACCGGCACTTCCACGGCGCGCAATCCGTGTCGTTTCGCGAGGAATAGGATTTCCGGATCGAATCCGAAGCGCTCGACACGCTGTTGCTCGAAAATAATCCGCGAGCGATCCAGCTGGAATGCCTTGAAGCCGCATTGCGTGTCTTCGAAGGAGAGCCCGGTGAAAAGCCGGACGCAGCGGTTGAAAATAATTCCAGCGACTTCGCGAAGTCGCGATTGATGCACGGAAATCAAGTCGCGGTTCATGGCGCGAGAACCAAAGGCCACGTCGGCATCCCGCAACGCGTCGAGCAGTTTGTCCGCCTCTTCGATCGGCGCCGAGAGGTCGGCATCGGTAAATAGCGCCACCCGGCCGCGCGCTCCCAGCATTCCGTGCCGCACGCTATAGCCTTTCCCGCGATTCCCGCCATTTGGCACGAGACGCAACGCCGGCCATTCGCGCTGCCATTGCTCCACCACCCGCGCCGTTCCATCCTTCGAGCCGTCGTCCACCACAATCACTTCGGCATCAGGGTGATGTTCCGCGACGTAGGCGCGAACCTTCTCGAGGCTGCGTGGCAGGCGAGCTTCCTCGTTGTAAGAGGGAATGACGATCGAGAGTTCGGGAGCAGGGGAGGGGATCATCCGGGCGTGGCAACCGCTCAGGCGGGCTGCAAGTGCCTCCCCCATTCGCGGGTCGCGAGAATGTCTTCCATCTGCGCCAGCGCGAAATCAATTTCCTTGTCGCAGCTATAGAACGAAAGTGTATGGAATGCGCGTCCGAAGGGCAATGCATTTGACTCAGATTTCATCGGCAATTTCCGATTCGGACCTACTGCTCGCGCATCATACGCTTCCCCAGGTTTGGACACAACGAATTCGCCGCAGGGGCAGACTCTGCTGGATTGACTTCGGGTTGGGCGCTATGCTACTCATGCTGCTCGATTCCAGCGAGAAATCTCGGCCCGGGAATGGCGCCCCAAAACAAACGGATTGAAGTGACGCTCGAAAGCGTGCTCGAAAGCGTAGATCTCGCCGAGAGCATCGTAATGCGTGTTTCAGACGCCGCCGGCTTCGGCGAGGACGATTGCCACAGAATCGGCATGTCCATACGAGAAGGCGTGATCAACGCGTATAACTACGGGAACCAGAAGGACCGCAAAAAGAAGATTTTTTTCACGATTGTGTTTGAGCCTGAAAAGATGGTGGTGCGAATTTTGGATCAGGGGCCGGGATTCGAGCTTTCGGCAGTTCCGGATCCGTTGGCCGAGGAAAATCTTTTGCGAACGTCCGGCCGGGGAATTTTTCTCATGCGCGCGTTCATGGACGAGTTCATAGTGAAGCACGGTCCGGAGGGCGGCGCGGAACTCATCATGGCGAAGCGGCTGCCCGATTCGCGCCATGACAACGGCGGTTCCGCATCTTCTCCGGAGAAGGAGTCATAGGGCCGTGACACTCCACGCCACATGCCGCGATAACAGCGACGTCGCGGTAGTCGATTTCAGCGGCCGGATTACCCTCGGTGAGGGAAGCGCGCTGCTTCGCGATACAATCCGCAACCTCACGATCATCGGCAAAAAGAAAATCCTTTTGAATCTCGCCGACGTGGATTACATCGACAGCGCCGGAATCGGCGAGCTGGTGGGCGCCTATACGACGGTGGCCAACGCATCGGGCGAGCTGAAACTTTTGAACCTCACCAAGCGCGTGCACGATTTGCTGCAAATTACGAAACTCGTTACCGTGTTTGACGTACAGAATGAAGAGTGGACAGCGATTCATAGCTTCAAGTAATACGGCCATTGGAGATGCGTCAGACAATTGTCACCGCGTTTTCTGACCCAGATTTACTGAAGTATTCGCTCTTACATTCGCCGTGCCCTCAAGTTCGCCGTACATCTTCTGTGATAACATTCAAGGTTTAGAGTTCACGCAAGGAGCGGCGTAGTGCCTGAGCACATTTCGCGTAAGGACTTAAAGAAGGACGAATTCCGGGACACGCTGGCAGTCGGCGCCGAAGCGGTTCTGTCGCACCAGAAACTCGTCATCTATATCGGCGTAGTTATTGTCGTCATTTTAGGCGCATTTTTCGGCTGGCGGCTCTACGCGGAGCGGCAAACGGTGAAGGCCGCTGCGGCATATGACGACGCGATGAAGGTGTTCAACGCGCGGGTTCGAACCGCGGGCGAGCCTTCCGATCCGGGCGAAATCACATACACGGATGAAAACGTCAAATTCGACGCCGCCGCCAAGAAATTCGAGGCAGTTGCGCAGCAATATCCGAGGACGCGTCCGGGGCAAATTGCGGCTTACTACGCAGGCCTGTCGCTCGAGCGCCTGAAGCGAAACGACGAAGCTGCCAAGTGGTTCGAGCAAGTCACCCGCAGCGGCGAAGAGGATTTCGCGTCGCTCGCCCGACTGGAATTGGCGCAACTCGATGACGAGACTGGCAAGCAGGCTGACGCAGAAAAGATTTTTAAGGATCTGATCGCGCATCCGACGGTTTTTGTGCCGAAACCCGTGGCGATGTTGGGCCTGGCGAACCATTATCGGGGCATGAACAACATCGCCGAGGCCTCGAAGCTTTACAGCCAGATTAAATCCGAATTTCCGGATTCGCCTATCGCGCAGCAAGCGAGCCAGATTGCCGCTCTGCTACCGGGACAGTCGTAGTTTGATCGTTCGGCCAGCTCTCCGATGAGTTTGACTGGATTCTATCCCGCTGTGTTTCCTTGCTCAGACAATGCCTCTCGCAGCCGAAGCAGCCTGATAAAATAACCGCATGGAACTCGCTCCGTATGCGATGGATGTGTGGAAGTCTCGCGGACGCCGCTATCCAGAGGCGGCGCATCCCTACCGCAACGACTACGCACGCGATCGCGATCGCGTAATTCATTCGCGCGCATTTCGGCGTCTCGAAGCGAAGACGCAGGTGTTCACCACGCGATTCTCGGATCACTTTCGCAACCGGCTGACGCATACAATTGAAGTGGCGCAGATCGCGCGAACCGTGGCGGCCGCGATGTCTCTCGATGCGGATCTCGCCGAGGCGCTTGCGCTGGTTCATGATATCGGCCACCCGCCGTTCGGACACGCTGGCGAAAAGAAACTCGACGCGCGCATGCGAGAATACGGGGAGCGCTTCGATCACAATTTGCACGCGTTGCGAATCGTCGAACAATTCGAGCAGCGCTATCTTGATTTTCCAGGGCTCAATCTCACGTTCGAAGTGCGGGAGGGCATCATCAAACATTCCCGCGACTACGCCGAGGCGGATTACCCGGAACTGGCAGAATATCTTCTCGACCAGCGCCCGCCACTCGAAGCGCAGCTCATCGATCTAGTGGATGAAATCGCCTACAACACCGCCGATCTCGACGACGGCTACGAGGCGCATCTGGTCGAGATTGAGCACGTGCGCCGACTAGTGCCGATCTTCGACGCGATGTATTCGGAAGTCGAACGCAGTCATCCTAAGGGCCGTCCGAAGCTGATCTTCAACGAGGCGCTCAAGCGGGTGCTGGATATGCTGGCGACCGACGTCATCGAGGAAACGCGGCGGCAAGTGCAACAGGCAGGCGCACGAACGGTCGAAGACATTCGCAGTCACGGGTCGCGGCTGGCGTCGTTTTCAAAAGGCGCCGCGCAATCGAACTCCGAGCTAAAGCATTTTCTGCTCGCAAATCTTTACGCGCTTCCGGCCATTAATGAGGATCGCGAGCGCTCGGTGCAAGCGCTCGACGAGCTATTTCAGTATTATCTGGAGCATCCCGACGCTATGCCTGACTTTTACCGGGAGCAGGCGAAACGCGAGCCGCTCGCCCGGGTGATCTGCGACTACATTGCGGGGATGACGGATCAATACTTGCTGCGGCAGCATCACGAACACGTTCGTCCCGCGGGGAACGCCATTCAGCGAGCCTGAGCCGCCGGTCGCATTGACTGAGACCCCCTATGCGGCAGCTATACAGAAAAACTTCGTCGCGAATACCGGCTTCCCGGACAGATTTCGGCCGTTATTCGTTTGGTGTCAAATTGGGGCGCGACCGAGCGCGGTTTCTTGACATAGAAGAGGTGCGCTCTATAATGGCCTTTCAGGCGCGTTAATGCGGGGAAAACGATGTTTCTCGATGTTCATGAGCTCGCGCTACACAAGGCCCGCATCCGCAGGACCTACGCCCCGGGGACGCTCGATTTGCATTCCTCGGAAATGCGACAGGTGGAACCGCTCGAGACCCGGGCCACTGCGGAGCTGATCGAAGGGCAGATTCGCATAACGGGCGAATTCCACACCCGGCTGGAATTGGTGTGCGCGCGGTGTCTCGATACGGTGGTTGAAGAAGTCGGCCGCGATTTCGACCTCTTTTACCGCTCGGTGACTTCGGTTCCCGATGACGACGAAGCGCAACTGAATCTGGACGAAACCGACATCGGTTTCTTCGAAGGCGACGGCCTGTTCCTCGCGGACATTCTAGCCGAGCAAGTGAATCTCGCTATCCCCATGAAAGTGATTTGCCGCAGCGATTGCCGCGGGCTTTGCCCGCACTGCGGCGTGAATTTGAATCACGAAGAGTGCCGCTGCGAAAAGCATCCCACCGACGTCAGGCTCGCCCCATTGGCTCGCCTCAAGCAGGACTGGTCTAAAAAGCAATAGACAGCTACACTGTTATGTTCTACTTCGGGCGGAATTTTGCCCGTTTCTTTGATGAGGAGTCTCAATGCCAAATCCCAAGCGACGCCATTCCAAAGCGCGCACGAGCAAGCGGCGCGCGCATGACTTCCTAACGGCGCCTACCCTGGGCGAATGCCCGAATTGCCACGAGCGGAAGCTCCCACACAATGCTTGTCCGCATTGCGGCTTTTACAAGGGACGCGAAGTTATTGACACAAAGGCCTGATCGGCCTAACTTTTCCCCGCCACTCGAATCGGTGCAGAAATGATCACCATCGCCCTTGACGCAATGGGGGGAGATAACGCTCCTCGTGCTGAAGTGGAAGGAGCGGTCCTCGCGGCGCGCGAGCTTGACGTGCGCGTGGTCCTTGTCGGCATTGAGGCGACGGTGCGCCAGGAGCTGGCGCGGCATCGGGCCAAGGGGCTGCCGATCGATGTTGCCAACGCGACGGAAGTGATCGCGATGACGGATTCGCCGTCGCAGGCGTTCCGCAGGAAGAAGGACAGTTCCGTTCACGTCGCCGCACGGCTGGTCCGAGAAGGCAAGGCCGATGGAATGGTGAGCGCCGGGAATACGGGCGCGGTGATGACGACGGTGCGGTTTATTCTTGGCACACTGGCGGCGGTAGATCGACCGGCGCTGGCCGCCCCTTTTCCGACGTCGAAAGGCACCGTGACGGTGATCATTGACGTCGGCGCGAACGTGGATTCAAAGCCGGAGCAGATGGAACAATTTGCGGTGATGGGCGAGATTTACTACCGGGCGATTTTCGGCACGAAGCGGCCTCGCGTTGCGCTTCTTTCGATCGGCGAAGAAGAAATGAAAGGCAACGAGCTCACGCGCGAGGCGGCGAATCTTTTGAAGCAGACGACGCTGAATTTCACAGGAAACGTAGAAGGCCGGGACGTGTTCAACGGCGATGTGGACGTAATCGTGTGCGACGGCTTCATCGGCAACGTCGCGTTGAAGATCAGTGAAGGGGTGGTACTGCACATCACCGGGCTATTGAAGACGGCATTGACGAGCAGTCTCAGCGCGAAGGCCGGCTACGTTCTGGCGCGCAAAGCGTTCAAGGAATTTCGAAAGAAGATCGATTATTCGGAGTACGGCGGCGCACCGCTTCTCGGCGTTCGCGGGACGGCGGTGATCGGCCACGGCAGTTCGAATCCGAATGCCATCAAGAATGCGATTCGCGTGGCCGCCGAACTTTGCCGATCCAGAGTGAACGAAAAGATCGATCGAGAACTAGCGGCAGTCGCGCTGGCCGCTAAGGGATAACCAAGCTCGCGCTGCGCGGCGGGTCCCGTCCCGGCTCGCCGTTCACGCAAATTCCACGAGAAAACGAAGCGGACACGTTTATGGCTAAGCTTGCATTCTTGTTCCCCGGACAAGCCTCGCAATATCCAGGCATGGGCCGCGACCTTGCGGAGAAATTTCCGGTCGCACGCCGCGTCTTTGACGAGGCTGACGCCGCATTGGGGTTCTCGATTTCAAAAATCTGCTTTGAGGGCAGCGAAGATGACCTCAAGTTGACGGAGAATACTCAGCCCGCAATTCTGACGGTTTCCGTCGCGGCGTTTCGAGTTCTGGAAGAGAAGGGGATTGTGCCGGACGTCGTCGCCGGCCACAGTCTCGGAGAATATTCGGCACTCGTTGCCGCGGGCGCACTCGATTTCGCCGACGCGGTCAAGCTTGTGCACAAGCGCGGTAAGTACATGCAAGAAGCCGTTCCGGCAGGCCAAGGGGCGATGGCTGCGATTTTGGGACTCGCTCCCGCCGAGGTTCACGACATTACGAGGAAGGCGGCGGAGGGCGATGTTGTCTCCGCGGCGAATCTGAATTCTCCCGAGCAAACGGTGATTTCGGGTTCGGCGGCGGCAGTTAAACGCGCCGTGGAAATCGCCTCGCAGAGCGGGGCCAAGCGAGCCGTTATTCTGCCTGTCTCCGCGCCATTCCATTGCGAGCTGATGATGCCGGCGCAGAAGCGGCTCGAAGCAGATTTGCGTGAGACTAAATTTCATGACTTGCGGTTTCCGTTGGTTACCAATGCGGACGCGGAGGACATCACTAGCGGCAACGAAGCGCGCGAAGCTCTGATACGGCAAGTTTGCTTGCCGGTTCGTTGGCTCGATTCCGTTCACGAGATGATCGAAAGCGGCGTGCACATGTTTGTGGAAGTCGGACCGGGAAAAGTGCTGAGCGGGCTTCTGAGGCAGATTGACCGCGCGGTTCGATGCGTTGGAGTGGATGATTCCGCGAGCCTTCAGGCGGCGCTCGAAAAAATTCATCAGGCGCGAGTGGAAACAGCCGAGGCGTGATCGCATTATGTTTTCACTGAAAGATAAAGTTGCGTTGGTTACGGGTGCGTCGCAGGGAATCGGGCGCGCGACGTCACTTGCGCTTGTCGTAGCTGGGGCGAAGGTAGCAGTGGCGGCGCGCAACGTGGAGAAGCTCGGGGCGCTGGTGGCCGAGATACAGGCGGCTGGAGGCGAAGCGCTGGCGGTGCCGATGGATGTCTCGCAGCCTGCGCAGGTGAAGGCCGGATTTCAGCAGGTGCTGGCGAAATTCGGGCGGCTGGACATACTTGTGAACAATGCTGGAGTGTCTCGCGACACTCTCGCACTACGTATGAAACTGGAGGATTGGGATGCGGTGATCCGCACCAATCTCACTGGCGCGCATCTTTGCACGCAACAGGCTCTTGGCGCGATGCTGAAGCAACGCTCCGGGCGAATCATCAACGTGAGTTCGGTTGTCGCGGAGACAGGAAATCCCGGGCAGGCAAATTACGTTGCGGCGAAGGCGGGAATGATCGGGTTGACGCGCGCTATCGCCGTGGAAGTCGCTTCGCGCAATATTACAGTGAACGCTGTCGCACCCGGCTTCATCACGACGCCGATGACGGACCCGCTGCCGCAAAACGTCAAAGATTTCATGCTCGGGCGAATCCCTCTGGGCCGTGCGGGCACGGATGTGGATGTGGCCACGGCGATCGTGTTCCTCGCCAGCGACGAGGCAGCGTACATCACCGGACACGTCCTCGACGTGAACGGCGGCATGTATATGGGCTGAGGCGGGTACGGCACAGGAACAAGCGATGTCAATCACTTCTGAAGAAGAACTACGTGGCCTACAAGAAGCCGGACGAATTGTAGGCGGCGCGCTGAAGGAACTGGCGGCGCACGTTAAGCCGGGTGTTACGACCGGGCGACTGGACGATCTCGCGGCGCAAATTCTCAGCCGCAACGGCGCGCGTTCGGCTCCGATTCTCGTCTATGATTTTCCGGGCTCGATCTGCATCAGCGTCAACGAAGAAATTGTTCACGGCGTTCCCGGGCCGCGCGAAATTTGCGAAGGCGATCTCGTGAAGCTCGATCTCACGGCCGAGAAGAATGGCTTCATGGCGGACGCTGCCGTAACGGTTCTCGTTCCGCCGGCTTCGGATGATGCACGCCGGCTCGCGGGCTGCGCGGAGAGAGCGTTCGGCAAGGCTGTGAAAGTGGCGCGCGCGGGAAGAAGAATTTCAGATATTGGCCGCGCGGTCGAAAGCGAAGTTCACCGCAGCGGGTTTTCCGTGATTCGGGGGCTGTGCGGCCACGGTATCGGCCGGACGATCCATGAAGCTCCTTCGGTGCCCAACTTCTTTGATCCTTTCGATTCCGGGCGATTGACCGAAGGCCTGGTGATCACGATCGAACCGCTCATCGCTGTGGGACGGGGTGACGAAGTGATGGGAAAAGACGGCTGGACGGTCAAGACGCGCGACCACAGCCTCTCTGCTCATTTCGAGCACACAATCGTAGTTACACGCGGCGAGCCGATACTTCTGACAGCGGCGTGAAGCTCGGAACGGGGCGTCAATGGTTGACCGCGCCACGAGCGACGCATAGAATGCTTTGGCTTGACCAAATTTGACACGGCGCGACCGTCCGGATAGATCAAGTGCGCGGTTGCAGCTTGCCGATAGCGGAGGAACATACAGAATGGCCAGCGTCGAAGAACGCGTGAAGCAGATCATCGTCGAGCAACTCGGTGTGGACGAGGGTGAAGTGACCCCGACCGCATCGTTTGTGGACGATCTGGGCGCCGATTCACTGGATACGGTCGAACTCGTCATGGCCTTCGAAGAGGCGTTCGGCATCGAGATTCCGGACGAAGACGCAGAAAAAATCACAACCGTGAAAGATGCGGTCGCTTACATCGAGAATCACTCGAAGAAATAGTCCAGCCGTTCCATTCCGAACAGGAGAGAAGGCGCATTGAATCGCCGCGTTGTGGTTACAGGTGTGGGCCTCGTTTGCGGATGTGGCATCGGCACCGATGAAGTATGGAAAAACATCGTCGCCGGAAAGAGCGGCATCGGCCCGATTACCCATTTCGACACCACGAATTTCGATTGCCGAATAGCCGGCGAGGTTCGCGGTTTCGATCCCCTCAATTGGATTGAGAAAAAAGAAATCAAGAAAATGGGCCGGTTCATCCAATTGGCCATGGCTGCGACCGATTTTGCCGTCAAGATGGCTGGATTGCAGGTGACGCCCGAGATTGCCGACTCCACCGGCGTTTATATTTCGTCGGGCATCGGCGGATTCGACGTCATCGAGCGCGAACATTCGAAATTTCTTCAGGGCGGGCCGGGGAAAATTTCTCCGTTCTTTATACCCGCAGCGATCGTGAATCTTGCGTCGGGCTTCGTTTCCATTCGATACGGGGCGCGCGGGCCGAACTCGGCAACAGCGACGGCATGCTCGGCTTCGGCTCATGCGATTGGCGACGCGATGAAGTTGATCCAACGCGAGGCCGCGGAAGTGATGATCGCGGGCGGAGCGGAAGCGGCGATCACGCCGATGGGCGTCGGCGGATTCGCGGCAATGAAGGCGCTTTCGACTCGCAACGATGAGCCGGAACGTGCAAGCCGTCCATTCGACGCGCAGCGCGATGGATTTGTGGTGGGCGAGGGCGCGGGCGTTCTGATTCTCGAATCGCTCGAGAACGCTCAACGGCGCGGCGCGAACATCATTGCAGAGCTCGTTGGCTACGGCATGTCGGGCGACGCGTTTCATATCACCCAGCCTGCAGAGCAGGGCGATGGCGCTTACCGGGTGACACTCGCGACTCTGAAGGATGCGGGCGTCGCTGCGGATGCTGTCGATTATGTGAACGCGCACGGGACATCCACGCCGATTGGAGATGCCATCGAGACGGTGGCCTTAAAGCGCGCGTTCGGCGAACATGCCAAGAAACTTGCGGTGAGTTCCACGAAATCCATGACTGGTCATCTTCTCGGCGGCGCCGGAGGACTCGAAGCGGGAATCAGCGTGCTCGCGCTTCGCGATCAGATTTTGCCGCCGACTGTCAATTACGAGAATCCGGATCCTGCGTGCGATCTCGATTACGTTCCGAATACGGCGCGAAAAGCCGAATTGCGATACGCGCTTTCGAATTCATTCGGGTTTGGCGGAACGAACGCGTCGCTGCTTTTTAAGAAGTGGGAAGCGCGCTGACCTCGACCGGCATCTGAGTTTGCGGGAGCCAGCGATTCGCATCCCGAGGATTCAAATCTGAATTTCTTGATCTGAAATCCCCAGAAGCTTCGTCATAGAGCTGGAGGCTGTTTTGAAAATCGGTGTTTGCGTCAAGCAAGTTCCTGCGAAGGACGCGCCGCTGGCGATTGCGGAGACCGGCGCGTGGATTCGCGAGGCGGATATCGGATTCGAGACGAACGAGCCCGACGGTTTCGCGCTCGAAGAAGCGCTGCGTTTGAAGGAAAAGCACGGCGGCGAGGTTGTCGCGATTTCCATGGGCCCGGAGCGCGTGAAACAGACGATCAAGGAAGCGCTGGCGAAGGGCGCGGATCGCGGCATCCATATCGTTGACGACCAGTTTTTCAAACTCGATCCGCTCGGTTCGGCGCGTTCGATCGCGGCGGCCATTCAGAACGAAAAATTCGATCTCCTTCTCACTGGCCTGCAAAGCGACGATCAAGGCTTCGGCCAGACAGGCGTCCTGCTTGCGGAACTGCTGGGACTTCCTCACGCCACGATCATCATGCAGATCGAAGTGACGGAGGGACGTATGAAGCTGAAGCGCGAACTCGAAGCCGGGTGGTTCCAGTGGGTCGAATTGCCGCTTCCAGCTGTTCTCTCGATTCAGTCCGGCATAAACAAGCCGCGATACGCCACGTTGAAGGGAATCATGGCGGCAAAGAAGAAGGAGATTGCGATCGTGCAGCGCGGATCGCTTGGCGTACCGGATGCGCTGACGCAGCGCGTTCAGAAGATTTATATTCCGCAGAAAACGAAAAAGACTGAGTTCCTCTCTGGCACGCCGAAAGAAGTTGCCGCGAAGCTTGTCGAAAAGCTGAAACACGACGCGCGCGTTTTATAGAAGAGGCTGGCGAACACACTGATGAAGATTTTACTTATCACCGAACAGCGCGAAGGCAAGTGGAACAAGACGAGCTTTGAAACGCTATCGGCGGCGCAGCAGGCTGTGAAGCAAACGGGCGGGACGCTTAGTGGTGTCGTTATCGGCAAAGGTGTCGCCGCGTTGGCAGATGAGCTCGCCGGATATGAAATGGACGAAGTTCTTCTCGTCGAGCACGATCTTCTGAATCAATACACTCCGGATGGTTACACGCTAGCGCTGCGCCAAGTTGTGGAGAGCGCCAAGCCGGATCTCGTCCTCATGCCGCATACGTATCAGGTCCGCGACTTCGCACCGAAACTGGCGGCGGCGCTGGGCAAGGGCATGATCGGCGATTGCACCGGCTACCGCTATGAGAACGGCAAATTGATTTTCGTTCGGCAGATGTTTCAGGGCAGGACGGCTGCGGACGTTGTTTTTGAAGGCGATGCGCCGTGGATCGCGACGTTTCAGGCTGGCGCCTTTCGCGGCGATCAGGCCGCACGGCGTCAAGGCGGCAAAGCGCCGGTGAAATCCGTGAGCGTGGAACTGCAACCGGAACAAATTCGCACAAAGCCGCTTGAATTATTCCGCGAGGCGAAGCAGGCCGTGGATCTGACGCAGGCGCCGCTTCTTGTTGCCATTGGCCGCGGCATCAAAGCGCCCGAAAATATTCAATTGGCCGAAAAACTCGCAAAGGCGCTGGGCGCGGAAATGGCGGCGTCGCGGCCCATCTGCGACGAAGGCTGGCTGCCAATGGATCGCCAGATCGGAAGCTCGGGGCAGACAGTCGCGCCGAAGCTCTATTTGGCACTCGGAATCAGCGGCGCGATACAGCACGTTGTCGGCATGAAGGGTTCGCGCACGATCGTCGCGATCAACAAAGACCAGAATGCGCCGATTTTCGAGGTCGCCGATTACGGAATCGTCGGCGATCTTTTTGAGATTGTTCCCGCGCTGACCGAAGAGCTAGAGAAGTCGAAAGCAAGCTAGTCCGCTCCTCTCGATTGCGACCTTGTTGCGTTTCGGGTTCGCGTGCGGACCTTGAGATGATCAAGCGCGTTGGAGGAGTTCGGTTCGGTATTTCGGCGCTAGTGCCACGACCTTCCTCTTGAACGCCGTCTGTGCAGCTTCATCGAGTTTAGGCGGTGGCGTGGTTCGTGTCGCGACCGGCACTCCCACCTCCTTGAAGAATTCTTCCTGCCCGGATGGCGAACAAATGCACAGCATTCTCACGGGCTGAGCGGAAGAATTGTGGAACTGGTGGGGAGCGTTCGCCGGCACGTTGATCGTTTCGCCTGCCCGAACAACGCGCTTATTGCCGCGGAAGACGGCGTCTAGCTGGCCCTCAAGCAGGATGAAGGTTCCTTCAAAGTCGTGACGATGGGGCGGGGGCCCACCGCCGGGCGGCACGTGCATGTCGATCAGGCAAAATTGGCCCGCCGTGTCTTTGCCGGTGAGAAGGATGGTGTAAGTGTCCCCGACCATTCCGATGTGGGGAAGTGCGCCATCAGGCTGCGCGACGACCAGCGCACGTCGAAGATCGTCGGGTGGAATTGCAGGGCCGGACCGCGCCGGCGCATTCAATTCGTTAGACATGCTTTTTACTCCTCATTCTGCGATTCCCGACCCGGATATACTTCTGCGACGCGAATGGCCGACTGGGTTGTTAGGCCGCCTGGTGTCGTGTCTCCGGTACGGTAGCGTCGGATGTTACGCCGCCCATGATAAGTTGTTGACGTCGACTGCCGCTCTCGGCGGCGAGCGTGAAGATTCGAACGTCATTCATATCGAGCGAGTTGCCCATGGGCGTTCTCTGGATTGAATTGCATCGCGCGGACTGGAATTCGCGCAATGAATCCCGAGATAATAGCACCATGCAATCGGTAGATGTTAAACGGCCATCTTAGACGCGGTTGGGCAATAACAATAGACATCACCTGCTACGATGATGGTTGTCTCGTGGCATGTTCGCGGTACTTCCTGTTCATCGAGCGATCCGCCTTAGCTTAGTCGCGTTACCTGACATCTGCGTTTGGGCGATTCCACTTTTCCGGCGAGCGCGATTCTCGGAGCCGGAGGAATCGCTCAATTCGCATTGACAGTCAGGCGGACATGCGATAAATGATTTTGCCAGCTCGCGTACAATCTCCTCTCGTACCGGCCGTGCTTCCAGACAACTGTCCACTCAAGGAGAGTCTTCCCCGATGAATACGAACAACGGTCCCGAAGAAATAAATCATGATCGCCGCCGCTTCGTTGGCACTGCGGCCATGAGCATTGCCGCTGCTAAGTTCGGGATGATAGGTTCTGCGAACGCACCATCCAGAAGGATGAGCCCGGCGGGTGCGACCCCGCTTACCGAAAAGCCGCCAGCCGGAAGTGGAGACAGTGCGATCCGCCCCTTCCATATCAGCTTTCCGGAAGAGGAGATCGTTGAACTCCGCCGGCGAATTCCGGCGACCCGGTGGCCCGAGCGGGAATTGGTCAGTGATGCGACGCAAGGCGTTCAGCTCGCGACCACGCAGAAGCTCGCGCACTATTGGGCGACTGACCACGATTGGCGCAAGTGCGAGGCGCGGCTGAACGCCCTGCCGCAATTCATCACCTCGATTGATGGGCTCGACATTCATTTCATTCAAGTGCGTTCGAAACATCCGAACGCTTTGCCGGTGATCGTCACGCACGGCTGGCCCGGATCGATCATTGAGCAGTTGAAGATCATCGGCCCGCTCACCGACCCGACTGCCTATGGCGGAAAGGCGGAAGACGCTTTCGATGTCGTGATTCCGTCGCTGCCGGGCTACGGGTTTTCAGGCAAGCCAACCGCGACCGGTTGGGACCCGGAGCGCATCGCACGCGCGTGGATCGTGTTGATGAAGCGCCTGGGATATAAACGATACGTGGCCCAAGGCGGCGATTGGGGGAATTGTGTCACGGAGCTGATGGCTCTGCAGGCGCCCCCGGAATTGCTTGGCATGTCCACCAATATGGCGGCCACTGTTCCCGCCGATATTGACAAGGCGGCGCTTGCCGGGGCTCCGCCACCGGCCAATTTTTCAGCCGACGAACTGCGCGCGTACAACCAGCTAGTCTTTTTCTACAAGCACGGCCTTGGCTATGCGGGGGAAATGGCGAATCGCCCGCAGACGCTCTACGGGATTGCGGATTCGCCGGTCGGACTCGCTGCGTGGATGCTCGATCACGATGCGGCCAGCTACGCGCTGATTACACGCGTATTCGACGATCAGCCCGAGGGCCTGACGCGAGACGACATTCTCGACAACGTCACGCTCTATTGGCTGACGAATACGGCGGTTTCGTCGGCGCAACTCTATTGGGAATACAAGGGCGGCTTTTTCGATGTCAGGGGCGTCAATATCCCGGTTGCCGTGAGCGCCTTCCCGGACGAGATCTATCAAGCGCCGAGGAGCTGGTCAGAGAAAGCCTATCCCAAACTGATTCACTATAACCGGCTCCCGAAAGGCGGACACTTCGCTGCGTGGGAGCAGCCGGAACTCTTTTGTAGCGAGCTCCGCGCTTCATTCAAAACGCTGCGCTAAATGGAGCGAGGGACGGCGCGCACGGCGTGCGCGCCGTCTTCCAACGCGAAACGCAGCGGCATCGATTTATGAATTTAGAAGGAAGAACACTATGAAACGGATGGGTTTCTTGCTGCTTGGAGTCGCAGCTGCGGCTAACATTTTCGGCTACATGGCGCGCGCATCTGGCCAGTCCGATGGAGCGGCTGCTCCGATCTTCGTCACTACGATTCCTCCCGGATATCGCGACTGGAGATTGATTTCCGTGGCCCATGAAGCGGGCAAAAACGACGATATCCGCGCCATTCTGGGCAATGACGTGGCGATCAAGTCCTATCGCGAAGGAACCCTTCCGTATCCAGACGGCGCAATCATTGCGCGAGTAGCCTGGAATTACGAGACGTCGGAAGAAAACGACAAAATCTTTTGCAGCTTCGTTCCTGCCACCTGCGGTCGCCCGCAGTCTTTCGTGGCCGGTCCGCCGAAGAATGGAGTTCAGTTTATAGTCAAGGACGCGAAAAAATACGCGGCGACTGGCGGCTGGGGGTTCGCTGAATTTGACGACGGTAAACTCGCCGGCGACGCGGTAATGAAGACCTGTTTTCCGTGCCACGCGGCTATCAAATCTCGCGACTTTGTCTTCACGCGTTACGCACCTTGAGCCGAGAGAAAATAAATGGATGCAATGCCAAACGGCAAATGGTAGCCGACGAAAATATTCGGGGGAGTAGCGCCGAGCAGCGGTTGAAGGAACTTGGGATCACGCTGCCGGTGCCGCCTGAGCCGTTCGGAACTTACGTGGAGGCGGTGCGGACGGGCAATCTGCTTTTTCTGACTGGGATGCTGCCTACGGAAGGGCATGGAGCGAAATTCGTTGGACGCGTTGGCGCGGAGCTCGATGTGGAAGCGGGGCGCAAGGCGGCTCATCTCGCGGCGATTAATGTTCTTGCGGTCGCGCGGAAATATTTGGGATCGCTCGACAAAGTGACGCGCGTCGTCCGGCTCGGCGTGTCGGTGGCGACTTCGGGAGATTTCCGCGAGCACCCGAAAATCGCTGACGGCGCCTCGGAGTTGCTGCAAGACGTCTTCGGAAAAGAAAAGAACCCTTGCCGATTGGTGTATGGTGTCGCAAGCCTTCCTCTGGGCACGCCGGTTGAACTGGAAATTATTTTCGAGGTGACGTAGTAAGAAAGGCCCGCAGCGGCAGTTTGCATGAGCTCGTATAAGCGGAGCTAAACGATGCGCCTTTGCGGCTGACCCCGCTGAGAATCTATCGACAGGAGAAAATAATTTATGTCACATCATTACTCAGGTCCGGACTTTGGCTTTCCCCATGGGGACGCCCGCCTCGACATTACTGATTTGTATGCCTTTCCCAAGCCGGGGGATGCCAGCAAGTCTATTTTGATCATGGACGTGCATCCATCCGTAGGCATCAACCCGCCCGGGCCCACGACAGCCATACCTTTCGCGACCGAAGCGGTATATGAGCTTAAGATTGACACCAACGGCGATTCCATCCCCGACATCGCATATCGAGTGCGCTTCTCGTCCCGTGAGGGCGGGCAGCAGACCGCGACGTTGCGGCGTGTTGAAGGCGAGCAGGCCGCCGGGACGGGAGATGGCGGGCAGACTATCATCGAAGGAGCGCCGGTCTCGATGGGTACCGAAGCGCGAGTGACAGAGGCCGGGGGCTATCGTTTCTTCGCCGGATGGCGCAGCGAACCCTTTTTCTTTGACACGGCGGGCGCAATCAACAATCTGCAGTTTACCGGTGACGATTTCTTCGCCGACAAGGACATCTGCAGCATCGTGCTGGAAGTACCCAACTCTGCCCTGAGCCCTAAAAAAATGGGCCTATGGCATCGCAGCATGGACGGCTCGGGCGGGAAATGGGTTCAGGCGGACCGCGGCGCGTTGCCCTCGCAATCTGTATTCCTTCCCGGCGACGAGAGAGCTGCTTACCTCGCCGGGGAGCCGGTGAACGATGCTCGTTTCGTCGCCGTCTTCACGCATTCGCTCGAACACACGGGTGGGTACACGCCGGAGGAAGCAAAGCGGGCGGCAGGGACTCTGCTGCCGGACGTCCTCTTTTACGATCCCACGCAGCCCGCGTCCTTCCCGCATAACGGCCGGACACTCTCCGACGACGTTGTTGATGTCTTCCTTTCCATCCTCACAAACGGAAAGGTGACGCGAGATAACGTAGGGCCCCACAAGGACCTGGCTGCCTCGTTTCCTTACGTCGGCGCGCCGCACATGGCGCGATCTGTAGCAAAGGCGGCCTCCTAAGCGCGGGCTGCGATCATCCGGCCCGCGGCGCGGGACTTCTAACGAGGAGATAAACGATGCGCCTGTCGAAATCGCCTCGTTGTACTCGAAGCTTGCAAGTCTCGCGCATGGCGTTGATGGTGTCTGTCATGCTCGCGTCATTTCAATTCTGGGTCCAAGCCCAAGGAAAGGAACTTCGCATGGAACACCCTACTTTTTATCGCACGATACAAATAGATGGACTGTCGATTTTTTATAGGGAGGCGGGGCCGAAAAACGCGCCGACGCTTCTGCTTCTGCACGGACTTCCGTCGTCATCGCGGATGTTCGAGCCTCTCTTTGCGCGGCTTTCCGATCGCTATCATCTTGTCGCGCCTGATTACCCAGGCTTCGGGCACAGCGACTGGCCTGATCCGAAAAAATTCGCGTATACGTTCGATCACTACGCCGAGATCATGAATCACTTCACCGAAGCGCTCAGTCTGCCGCGCTACACGCTTTACATGCAGGATTACGGCGGCCCAGTGGGATTTCGCATGGCCTTGGCGCATCCGGAGCGAATCGAGGCGCTGATCGTCCAGGATGCTGTGGCGCACAACGAAGGTTTGGGGGCGAATTGGAAGACGCGGGGTGCGTTTTGGGCAGATCGCGCCGCCAACGAAAGCGCGCTTCGCACAAACCTGCTTTCGCTGGCGACGACGCGGACGCGGCACGTGGGGAACGATCCCAACGTCGAACGCTATGATCCGGATCTCTGGACCGATGAATTCGCATTTCTCAGCCAGCCTGCCCAAGCGGAAATTCAAGGCGACCTCTTCTATGACTACCGCACCAACGTCGAGGCCTACCCAAAGTGGCAGGCTTGGATGCGCGAGAAGCAGCCGCGCCTGCTGGTGATTTGGGGCAAGTACGAGCTCTCGTTCGACCCCTCGGAGCCGGAAGCCTATCGCCGGGACGTGCCGAGGGCGGAAGTGCACATTGTAGATGGAGGGCACTTCGCGTTGGACACAGCCGCGGATCAGATTGCGGAGCTCGTCCGGGGTTTCATGCTTCGTGAAGCAGCGGCGGGCATGTGAGGCAGCGGAGCGGAAGTGATGTCGAAGCTTCGCTTGTTTTTTGGACGAGCGCTTTCGCGTTACTGGCCGCTTAGGTGCAGACGTACAAATTTGGCTGTTCGGAAACAGCGCAAGCCGCTACTTTGAGCGCGAGATACGTTTGATCCAGTGTTGGGAGGCGCAATGACGAAACCGACGAGCTTTGAAACGGACATTCGTCCGCTGTTTACTGAGCGAGACATTCAAGGCATGAGCAAGGCGTTTAACCTGGCGAGCTATGACGATGTGAAGAAAAATGCTTCTGCCATTTACGACCGCATACGGGGAATCGGCGGTGCTGTGATGCCGCCTCCGCCGCCAAGAGGCGAGGGTCCCTGGCCTCAATCGCGCATTGAATTATTCGCCAAATGGATGGCGGACGGATACCAACCTTAGGCCGTAAAGATGTCGGGCGTCTCCCCTCTAACAACAGGAGGTCATGAAGTTCTAAGAAACTTAAATGGAAGCGGCATGGTACGAAAAGCAGGGACCTGCTCGCGATGTGCTCGTGGTTGGCGAAATGCCGGACCCGATTCCGGAGGCCGGAGAAGTTCGTATTCGCATTGCTGCCTCCGGCATCAATCCGGGCGATATCAAGAAGCGCGAGAACGCTTTCGGCTACGGTATGCCGTATCCGCGTGTGATTCCGCACAGCGACGGCGCCGGCCGCGTGGATCAGCTTGGCGCAGGCGTTTCCTCGGAATGGATGGGCCGTTCCGTATGGTGTTACGGAGCCCAGTCGTATCGTCCGTTTGGCACGGCCGCGGAATTTACAGTGGTGCCGGTGGATCATGTCGCTCCGCTACCCGAAGGCGTTTCGATGGAACAAGGAGCCTGCCTTGGCATACCGGGCATCACGGCACACCGAGCCGTTCATGTTGCAGGTCCCGTGAATGGACGGACCGTCTTGGTGCAAGGAGCGGCGGGTTCGGTGGGCCTTTGCGCCGTTCAGTTGGCGCGATTCGCAGGAGCCCGCGTGATCGGCACTGTGAGGTCTTTGTCGGACGAAGCCATAGCGAAGAAGGCGGGCGCCAGCGAAGTGGTTCTGAGCGACAAAGAACTCATCGCGCACGTACGGGCGCTCGCCAGCCAGGGTATCGATCACATCATTGAAGTGGCATTTGGGGCCAACATCGAAGCCGACATCGAACTCCTGAAGCCGGGTGGTTCGATCGCGAGCTATGCCACCGATAATGCCGCTCCGAAGATTCCTTTCTGGCAAATGGTATTTAAGAACGTTCGTGTTTTCTTTCTCGGGAGCGACGATTTCCCGAAAGAAGCGAAACTGCAAGCGACGCGGGATCTCAATGCCGCGCTTGACGCGGGGTGGGCAGGCTTCGAGATTGGCGAACGAATCCCGCTCGCAGACATCGCTCGCGCGCACGAGCTTGTGGAACATCCAGTGCGGCCCGGGCGGGTTGTGGTCGTGCTGTGAGCATCCGGAGCCTTCTAGGCTCATCGGGCCAGATGACAAATTTCGAGTTTCGCCGACGAGTTTAACGGCGATTTTGCTCGATCGCCAAGAGGCAAAGACGATGGCACAACTTAGGAGGCAACTATGAGCACGAACGCAGTCCGTGGCATCGATACGAGCGTCGCGAGAGTCGACTTGAAGCTCGAGGTCGTCGTCATCCCGGTCGCGGATGTTGACCGCGCGAAGGAATTCTACGGGAAGCTCGGTTGGCGGCTCGACGCCGACTTTCGCTTCGATAACGGCTTTCGGATCGTTCAGTTCACGCCGCCCGGCTCGGGTTGCTCGGTCCAATTCGGCACGAACATGACGCCGGCCGCGCCCGGCTCGGCCCAGAGCTTGTACCTGGTTGTCTCCGACATTGCGGCCGCGCGCGACGAGCTCGCCGCTCGCGGTGTCGTGGTCAGCGAGGTGTTCCACGCCGCGACGCCGGGCGCGCAGTTCCAGCGCGACGGCACGAGCGGCCGCGTCACCGGGCCAGCGCCCCAGCACGCCACCTACGGCTCGTTCGCCGCGTTCAGCGACCCGGACGGCAACGGCTGGCTGCTGCAGGAGATCACCTCCCGGCTTCCCGGGCGCATCGATCCCGCGACGACAACCTTCGCGTCGGCGAAGGACTTGGCGGGCGCGCTTCGACGTGCGGAGGCCGCCCATGGAGAGCATGAGAAGCGAATTGGCAAGGCAGATCCGAACTGGCCCGACTGGTATGCCGCGTACATGGTGGCGGAGTACGCTGGCGCGACGCTGCCGACATAAAGATCTGTAAATTGGAGAGCACCCCGACGCCGGGGCACCGGCGGGGTCCATCGGAACCCTGAAACCGGAGATGCTTGCGCCACGAAAATCGTTTTTGTCGCGTGCGGAAGGCCCTGTATTCGTGTCCCGGTTAGAAATGGATCGTGGTGATTGTTTTCTGTGGGTTACGGCGATTTCTAATTGTTTTGGTGTCCCGGTTAGAAATGGCACCGTGGCCGCCTTCGCTGCCGCCGTTTCTGCTCCGAAAATGAGTTGTCCAGTCATAACTCCGCGACCACCCTAGCAGACGGTTATCGATAGTGTAAATGCCGAGTATGTAAGAGTTCCGGTACCAGCGGACATATGCCTGCCGAGTTCGATCCGGTCATAGGGCAGGCCGCCAGATCGCGTACCAGTTTCCGATTAATGCGTTGATAAGGACTCGGACATTCGACCAACATCCCAGAAGCCGGTTTATGGATAGCTTCGGTGTAGGCGACAATCCGGGAGCTTCGACGGGCGACTCCAGTCGAAACCAAACGCAATCACGTTATCCACGCCGGAATCATCCCTATTCTTGACTGCCGGTATTTCGAAATTGGCGCTTGACAATAGTTCGATGATTAGCTAAATATGGATTCGTGAACAGCGTGTTCAAAGCTCTTTCCGATCCAACGCGCCGCCGCGTGCTGCAACTGCTGCGCGAACGGCCGATGTCGGCCGGTGAGTTGTCCGCCCATTTTGCCGTCTCCAAGCCGACCATGTCCGCCCATTTTTCCGTGCTCCAGAATGCGGGGCTGATCGAAGCCGAAAAAAACGGCAGGACAATCGTCTACCGGCTCAAGATGTCCGTTCTCGAGGAGGCGCTGCTCGGCTTCGCACAAACGGTGGGTTGGGACATCAAGGCACAAAGCGGTGCGCGCCGGGCCGCGTTAAAGAGCGGGACAAGATTGCGTCCACTAAAGCAGGAGGGCTAACGATGGCAGGCAAATCGATCTGGAACTACATTCCGCCGGCGTTGATCGCGCTCAACACTCTGCTCGTCGCCGAGAACTGGTATCTGCGGCCCCAGAGCGCGAGGGTCTGATTCGTGGTCCTGCTTGTTCTCATCGCGATGACGCTGGCTCTTGTCCTCGTTTCTCGCGAGCCCAAGGAAGGAGCAGCGCGCCGCGATGCCGGGGGTTCCGTCCGGCGCGGGATCATGACAGCCGGTCTGATTCTCGTGATCTCGCTTGGCGCGTTCCACTACGACGAGATCGTGCTACGCGTGACCATGGCGATCGGGGGCGCCTTCCTGGCCGTGACCGGGAACGCCATACCGAAAACCCTCACGCCGTTGGCAGCGCAGCATTGCGACCCCGCAAAGGTTCAAGCCGTTCAACGTCTCGCCGGCTGGATCTGGGTGCTGACGGGTCTCGCGGTTGTGGTTGCATGGCTCACGCTGCCGATCAATCTGGCAGAGGCGACGTGCTTCCTCCTGCTGCCGAGCGCCATCCTCGTCACTGTCGGGCCAGCGGTCTGGCTGCGACGCGCCAAGCCGAGCGCACTCTGAAGCGCCGCGGAGATTAAGGAGCAACCTTGTTCGCCAGATTGATGGGTCTCAACGTCATCTCGCCCGGCAAGCTGCAGCAATTGATGCAGAAGCAGCCCGTGAGCGTCGTCGATGTGAACTCGCGGCAGAGCTGGCTCACGGCGCGTGTGCCGGGTGCGCGGCCTCTCGATCCGATGGGCTACGACGAGAACGATCTCCCAGCAGACAGAGATTCCACTCTGGTGTTCTATTGCTCGAATTTCATGTGTAGAAAGGCGCCGAATGCGGCCCGCCGCGCGAAGGACATGGGATACCGGAACGTCTACGTAATGTCGGCGGGAATCAGCGGCTGGGTCGGCGCTCCGCTGCCGACGGAATCCGGCGAGAAACGCGACACTTAGATTTTCAAATGTTTCGCTACCCCAGTCGATGTTCGCTTTCGTAAGCGCGCGTCCCGGAAGCGGGCAATTTCGCCGCGGTCAATCCTAGCCGGACTGTCCTATCTGACAGAGCATAAGCACCTTAGCGTCAAGCAAGCCTGGCACAAAATCTGCACGAACTCTCCGCGGGCCCGTTGCGTATACACCTGCACGTTTGAGTAATCCACGTTAGCAAGCCGAAAAGGAGCTGGATGGGTGTCATCTGGCAGGATCTGAGTTACGGCATTCGGACTTTGCGTCGAAGCCCCGGTTTCACGCTCGTCGCGATTTTGACACTTGCGCTCGGAATCGGCGCAAATACCGCAATTTTCTCGGTGTTCAATCAGGTGCTTCTGCGCCACCTACCGGTAAAGAATCCGAATGAATTGGCCGTTCTCCGCAATCCCGGGCTCACTACGGGTCACACGTGGAGCGATGGCGACAACTCAGAGTCGTTTTCATTCCCGATGTACAAAGGGCTTCGCGATAGCAATAAGGTTTTTTCCGGTCTCATGGCGCGCTATCCCTTTGACGCGAGCGTTTCTTATCACGGCGACACGGAAAGAGCGCAAGGAGATCTAGTCTCCGGCAACTTCTTCGAGGTTCTCGGCGTACAGCCTGCGCTCGGGCGCGTATTCAATTCTGATGACGACGAAACTCCCGGCGCGCAGCCAGTTGTGGTCCTAAGCAACGGCTACTGGATTCGTCGCTTCGGCGGCGATCCGGGCGTCGTGAACCAGGCAATTGAAGTGAACAGCACACCGATGACGGTGGTTGGTGTGACTCGCGCTGGATTCACAGGCATTCAGATCGGCCAGGTATCTGATGTTTTTGTGCCGCTGATGATGAAAGCGCAGATGACGCCGAATTGGAATGGTCTTGACGACTGGAACGATTATTGGCTGGGTGTATTCGGGCGGCTGGAGCCTTCGATCTCCCTGAAGCAGGCCCAGTCTGGAATCAACACAGCCTACAAGCCTCTCCTCGAAGAACAACTTGCCAAAATTAATGGCTGGAACGAGAAGGAGCGGCAGGAGTTCCTTGCCAAGCAGCTTGGCGTCGCGCCGGGAGGAAAGGGACGGGACACACTTCAGCGCGATGCCAGCACGCCATTGAACGTTTTGATGATGATGGTGACGCTCGTTCTTATTCTGGCGTGCGCGAACATCGCGAGCCTGCTGCTCGCGCGTGGCGCGGGCCGGCAACGGGAATTTGCGATTCGAACGGCGATGGGCGCGAGCCGCTGGCGAATGATGCGGCAGATCCTGGTCGAGAGTTTGATTTGCGCGTTCGCCGGTGGCGCGCTGGGACTGCTGGTTGCGGCGTGGACGATCGACGCCCTGATCGCGACGTTGCAAAACGACGCTAGCATCGAAGGCCTAACCACGCGCCTGAATTGGGACGTTCTCTTGTTTTCAATTGCAGTGACCGCTCTCTCCGGGCTTGTCTTCGGGCTCGTGCCTGCATGGCGGGTGACGCGCACCGACGTGTCACAAGCGCTGAAAGATCAGGGCTCGACGACTTCAGCGGGGTTGTCTCACGTTCGTTTTCGCAAAGGATTGGTGGCCGCGCAGGTGGCATTCACCGTTCTTTTGTTGGCTGGGGCGGGTTTGTTTACGCGCACGCTTTGGAACCTGAGGCACGTGGCCCTGGGGCTCGCGCCAGACAACCTGATCACGTTTACCATCGCACCGCAATTGAACGGTTACACGCCAGTCCGCACGGCGGCGCTAAGCGCGGAATTACGCGAGCGTTTGGCGGCGCTGCCCGGAGTGAAGGCGGCGAGCTCGTCGGTTATCGCGACTCTGACCGGCACTACCGACGGGTCCAACATAGCGATACCGGGCTCGGACAATTCAGCGGCTCATAAGCGTCATGTCAGTCGCGACTGGGTCGGCCCAAAATACTTCTCGACCCTTGGGATTCCTCTGCTGAAGGGACGAGATTTCACCGCTGCAGACACGGACACAAGTGAAGAAGTCGCGATCCTCAGCGAGGCAGCCGCGCGCCAATTGTTTCCGGGCCGAGATCCGGTCGGCCAGAGATTCGCGTGGGGCTCTGTTGATGGCAAGCCCGATGTGGAAATTGTAGGAGTCGTGAAGGACGTCCAACAAGCACATGTCCGGTCAGACGTGGTGCCATTTGTTTATCTGCCCGATACGCAGAAACCGGATGCTGAACTGCGCAGCGTGACGTTCTACGTTCGGACGAATCAGGATTCGTTGTTACTTGCGCCAGACCTGCGGACGGAAGTTCAAAAGCTTGACACGAACCTGCCTCTCTTCGATCTCAAGACGATGGCGCGCCTGGTGGATGAAGATTTGTTCGCGGAGAGAATCGTCGGCGCACTGTCTTCGGGATTTGGCATCCTTGCAGCACTGTTGGCCGCGCTGGGGATTTACGCACTGCTTGCTTATCTCGTTGTCCAGCGGCGACGCGAGATCGGCATTCGAATGGCGCTAGGCGCCGGCACCGGCGACGTGGTCCGGCTGATCTCACGCGAGGTCGGATTGATGGTGCTCGTAGGCGCGGCCGTGGGATTGCCGGCGGCTTACGGGCTCGCGAAGATCAGCGAATCTCTGTTGTTCGGTGTGCGTTCGAGCGATCCGATGATTTACGTGGCCGATATTGCGCTGAGCGCGCTGGTGGCTTTCACCGCGTGTTATTTGCCCGTGCGCCGTGCGACGCACGTGGATCCGCTGGTTGCCTTGCGTCATGAATAAGGAATTCTGAAATTTAGACCGCCGGCACTGGAATTCGGTAGAGGACGACGATATGAACAACTTTTTGCAGGACGTTCGATTCGGGTTGCGAACGCTGCGGAAATCTCCGGGATTCACGTTCGTGGCAATCGTGACGTTGGCGTTCGGAATGGCGGCCAACACGACGATTTTCAGCATCGTGAATGCGATCCTGCTGCGGCCGATGCCCGTGGCGCACGCGGAGCAGATCGTCGTGCTCGCAACGGAACAGAAAAACAATCCGATGAATCGCAGCTTCTCGTATCCGGATTTTGTCGATCTTCAAAAACAAGCTGATGGACTCGGTGATTTGATGGCCTATCAGCTTACAATCGCGGGATTGTCCGCCAATGGTAACGCGAGCCAGGTGGTCCTCGAGTACGTTTCGGGGAATTTTTTCTCGGCGCTCGGTATCCAACCTGCGGAGGGCCGGTTCATTCTGCCAACCGAAGGGCAGTCCGCCGGCTCGGATCCCGTGATAGTACTCGGTTACACGTACTGGCAATCGCGATTCGGCGGCGACACGAGCATCGTGGGCAAGCAGGTTCTTGTGAACGGGCATCCGATGACAATTGTTGGCGTGGCGCCTAAAGGTTTCTACGGCGCGTATTCGATCGTGGATTGCCAAGGCTACGTTCCCATCAGCATGGCGGCGGCGATCGCGTCTGACGAGGGTAAATTCTGGACGGATCGAAGCAATCGCCAATTTCAACTCCTTGGCCGGCTAAAACCCGGTACGCCGCTAAAGCAGGCTGAGACGGCGATGAATGTTGTGGGCGGCCGGCTCGCGCAGCAATATCCCGAGACGAACAAAGGCATCACGATCCGCCTATACCCGGAAAGGCGCGCGCGGCCAGAGCCGGATTCCGAAAATCAGATTCCTGCAGTCGCCGCGATCTTTCTCGTGCTCGCCGGAACCGTGCTTCTTTTGGCTTGCTTCAACATTGCAAACGTACTGCTGGTACGCGCGACGGTTCGGCAGCGTGAAATGGCCATCCGCGCGGCGTTGGGGGCGAAGCGCGGGCGATTGATCCGGCAATTTCTCACCGAGAGTCTCTTGCTGGCGCTCTGCGGCGGAGCTGCCGGGGCTTTGCTCGCGACGTGGGCCAGCGGCGTACTGAGCTCACTGCCACTCGCGACGGATTTGCCTTTGCGATTGGACTTTAGTCCGGATGCCCGGGTCTTCTTGTACGCGCTCGCAGCCGTGGTTGTGACGGGCATTGTCGTCGGGATCGCGCCAGCGCTTCGTGTGGCGCGAACCGACGTCAGCGCGGTTCTGCATGAGGGCGGTAGAGGATCTTCCGATGGTCCGCGGCGCCATCTGCTGCGAAATATCCTGGTGGTGGGACAAGTCGCCGGTTCGCTCGTGCTGCTTGTCGTTGCGGGCTTGTCCGCACGAAGTTTGCGCAAAGCAGAACATCTCAATCTGGGATTCGCGCCCGATCATTTATTGAACATGTCGATGGACGTGGACGAAGTGGGATACAGCTCAACCCAAGGGCGCGCGTTTTATCGTGCAGCGCAAGAGCGATTGAGCGCGTTGCCTGGAATCGAGGCCGTGACGCAGGCGCTTTCCGCTCCAATGGGCTACTACTCCGACGCAGACCGTGTATTCGTCGAGGCGCATCCGCTTGAACCTGGCCAGCAGCCTCCGCAAATTCTTCGCAACCGGGTTCTGCCGAATTATTTCGAGACTCTGCGCATGCCGATCGCGCGCGGCCGCACTTTCACCGATTCGGATCGCGAGAACGCTCCGCTCGTTGGAATCGTCAATCAGACGATGGCGAAAGAGCTTTGGCCGAACGAGGACCCGATCGGGAAACGCATCAGCACGGAAAGCGCCACGGGTCCATTCATCGAAATCGTAGGCGTCGTGCATGACGCGAAGTATCGGGGACCGAACGAAAAGCCGTTGCCTTTCTTTTATGTCCCTGTAGAGCAGAACTACAGCTCCTTTCATACGATTCAGATCCGTACGCTGGGACCGGCGGACAAGCTGGCGGTTTCGGCTCAAGGAGTTCTTCGCGACTTGTCACCGAATCTTCCGGTGTTCGATGTGCAGACGATGGAGGCTGCGCTTCGAGGCGGAAACGGATTCTTCTTTTACCGATTCGGCGCGGAGATCACGACCGCGATAGGCGTGTTGGGATTGATTCTTGCGATCGTCGGCGTGTACAGCGTCGTTTCCTACGCTGCAGCTCAGAGGACTCATGAAATCGGGATTCGGATGGCTCTCGGCGCAAATCAGCGCGAAATTCTCGCGATGATTCTGCGGCAAGGGCTCGGCGTCGTCGGGATCGGCTTGGCCATAGGGCTATTGGCGGCGTTCGCCGGAACTCGTGCCGCTTCGCAGTTGTTTGTCGGCATTGGTCCGACCGACCCGCTTACATACATCGTCGTAATTGCAATTCTCGCGGGTGTCGCGCTGTTGGCGTGCTGGATTCCAGCGCGGCGAGCGACTCGCGTGGATCCCTTGGTGGCGTTGCGATACGAATAGATTTGCGCTTGGAGCCGGGCGGAAGGTGCTGGTATGCTGCTCGGCATTCGCGTTCTTCTCACTCGATGTAAATTGCCAAACCTCGGTTCTCCTCTTAGCATCTAACTCTTGTAACGCATGACGGGACTGGAAACGCGGCGTGAATAGTGGCGAATCAGTCGCAGCGACCTGACGGGAGCCGCAGCACTTGTTACAATGAGTTTTCATGTGTTCGCCAAGTGCTGTCCCCCTCCGGTAGCGCAACGGGATTGAGCCGACACTGCGCCAATAGATTTGTTCCGGACGAACCGATGACGAACCACAAATTCAATTGTCGAAATCTTTCTCTCGTTTTTACCGCGATCGTACTTTTGGCGTCGCCGGCGTCTTCTTTCGGCCAAGTAAAGAAGAAGCCGACTGTCCCCGTGCCGCCGCAGCCCGCAGCCGCTCCCGCGACCGTAGATCCGAAAGAGCTGGTCCGCCGCGCGTCCGAAAACGAATTTCAAAACGAGAAGCTGCAGAAGTACTACACGTATGTCCAGCGCGAGGAAACGCGCAAACTCGATTCAGAGGGCCACGTGAAATCCACGGAGTCGGAAACGTCCGACGTCATGATTCTCTACGGCGAGGGTGTGAACCGAGTCACCGCGCGCGACGATAGGCCGCTTTCTCCTGAAGATTCGGCGAAGGTGGAAGCGAAGATCGATAAGTTCATGCGCGAGCGCAAGAATGAAACACCTGAAGAGAAACAGAAGCGCCTCGCGGAGCAGGAGAAAGATCGTGATAAAGAGCGGGCTTACATCAAGGAGATTTCGGAGGCCTACAATTTTCATCTCGAGGGTATTGAGAAGTTGAACGGCCGCGATACGTATGTCATCAGCGCCGAGCCGCGTCCCGATTACCACGCTCAAACGCGGGCTGCGCGCGCGCTTCTGCCCGCGTTTCATTTCAAGGTGTGGATCGACAAGGCTGATTGCCAATGGGTGAAACTCGATGCCGAAGCGCTCGACAACGCCAGCTACGGATTGTTTCTCCTGAGGTTGCATAAGGGCACGCGGGCGCATCTCGAACAGGTGCGCGTAAACGACGAAGTGTGGCTTCCGGCGAAAGTTAACCTGAAGGTTGATGCTCGCGTCGTGCTGTTCAAGAGCTACCTGGAAGAAATTGATATTAATTACAAGGATTATAAAAAGTTCAGGACTGAAGTTGCGATGGGCCCCGCAGTTCCGTCAAATTAATCAGCGTTGTATTTAGATTCGTTCGTATTTCCATTCTGCATTCCCCGCGCATTTGCCTGCCAACCTGTCTGATAGAATGACCGCATGGCGAGCGAACAGGAGCCCATTCAACGCGAAACACTTGATGCCGATGTGTTGATTGTGGGCGCCGGTCCGGCTGGACTTGCGTGCGCCCTGCATCTTGCCAATCTCATCGAGAAGCACGCCGAAGAAGGCAAATCACCGCAACTTTCCTCCGAGAACATTTACGTACTTGAGAAAGGGCGTGAAATCGGCGCGCACCAACTCTCGGGCGCCATCATGGATCCGCGCGGTCTTCGCGAGCTGGTGCCGGATTTCGAGAAATCCGCGCCGCTCGACACGCCGGTGACCGGGGATGCGGCGTACTACTTCACGCAATCGAGCTCGTGGAAGCTTCCCATCACGCCGCCGCCGCTTGCGAATCACGGCAATTACGTCGTTTCTCTCAACCGGCTTGTGAAGTGGCTCGGAAGTCTGGTCGAGAAGAAAGGCGTGAATTTGTTCACGCAATTTGCCGGCGCGAGCTTGATCTACGACAAAGAGGGAATTTCCGGCGTCATCACGGAAGATAAAGGCCGCGATAAGAATGGCAAGCCAAAAGATAACTTCACGCCCGGCTACGAATTGCGCGCGAAAGTGACGGTACTCGCCGAAGGGCCGCGCGGCTCGCTGACGAAGGATTTGGTGAATCGCCTCAAGCTCGACGGACTGAACCCTCAGGCTTACGGAATTGGGATCAAGGAATTGTGGGAAGTTCCGCCCGGACGGATCGAAACCGGTTTTGTCGGCCATACGCTCGGTTGGCCGCTCGATTCGAGCATGTACGGTGGAGGCTGGATCTACGGATTGCAGCAGAACCGCGTTTCGCTCGGCATGGTCATCGCGCTCGAATACCACAATCCGGAATTCGATCCGCACGAAGCTTTTCAGAAATTCAAGACGCATCCGCACGTAAGGAAAATTATCGAAGGCGGCAAACTCATTCGATATGGCGCCAAGACGGTTCCATACGGCGGGTGGTATTCGATGCCGCGGCCGTACATGGATGGCGGACTGATCATCGGCGATTCCGGAAGCCTGCTGAATTCGCAGCGGTTGAAGGGGATTCATACCGCGATCAAAAGCGGCATGCTCGCGGCCGAGACGATTTACGAAGCGCTCTGCGCGGGAGATACGTCGGCGAAGGCGCTATCCGCTTATTCGGAAAAACTCGATTCGAGCTGGATCAAAGAAGAACTCTACGCCGTTCGCAATTTCCATCAGGCGTATCAGCACGGGCTATGGATTGGATTGGCGCACACCGCTCTACAATTTGTTTCGGGAGGCCGCGGACTGATCGATCCGATGCGCGCCGAAGCAGGCTACAAGGAATACGACAAACTGAATCGTGGCAACATCCTCATCGACCAATCCACGCGATTCAAAGGCGACGGTGTTTTGACTTTCGACAGGCTGACCGATGTCTATCACTCGGGGGCGCGGCATGAAGAAGACCAGCCATGCCATCTCATCGTGCTCGAGCCGAATATTTGCGTGGATCGATGCGTGCGCGAGTACGGCAATCCCTGCCAGTATTTCTGTCCGGCTGCCGTCTACGAAATGGGAATGGAAAAAGGCCAGCCGCGACTGAAAATCAACGCGGCAAATTGCGTCCACTGCAAAACGTGCGACATTGCGGATCCGTACCAGATTATCAATTGGGTGGTGCCGGAGGGCGGAGGCGGTCCGAATTACGAAGGAATGTGAAATTTCCGTGCGGTGCTAGTCTAGTTCACCGGCTCGGGTCTTGCCGCCGAGGGCGCTGGAGTAGCAGACTCACTGCCAAAAAATCGCTTCATTCTTCCCCAGAAGCCCGGTTTCTTTTTCTGACGCGCTCCTGCTGTCGCCGGGCTATTCGAATCGCCCGTATTTTTGTTTGGGTGCGAGGATGCGTCTTCGACGTGTCCGGTGAAAACCCAATCGCGATTGACGTGATATTCAGGAATTGCCAGGGCGAGTTGTGATCCTGAATCAGCCGGCGGCGCGGGCAATGCCGCTGAAAAAGTCAGCGGCGGCATGATGACTTTCCATACGGGCGGCTCGACTGTGGGCGCCTCGGGCGTTGAATAATTGGGTGGAGGCGAAATAGGAGGCGTTCGGTTAGCGTTTGCGGGAAGGTCGAATCTGTTATCGGCCTCTGGCGCGCTCTCAGCAGCAGGAGCCGCGGCCGATGCGACCGGCTGCGGCGCCGGAGCGACCTCACGCGGTTTCGCGTCGAGCCGTGATGACGGGTGACCAGAATCTGGTGGCGCAGCTTGCGCTTGCGTCGGTGCTTGCCCTGAAGGCACAGGCTGCCGCGACGCGGCCGTCGCGGGAGGCTGATACGACTCGCACCGGCAACTGCCTGCCTTGCCGGCAATGGGCGGCAGCCTTTCTCCCGGGAGGAAAAATTCTCCGAGTTCGGGGACGATGAGATTTTCGCCGCCAAACTGCTGTTCGATGCCGGCCGCGCCCTGCGCCGCGTACACGCACATCAGGTCGTTCACGTCGAGCCCGAGCGTAAAATCGCGCGACTCATTCGCAATTGCGACGGGAGTTGCGACGATAAACGGCGTGTAGACTCGAATGGCCATAGGCTCGGTGAGCCTGAGCCGAACGCGCCCAAAGTTCAGCGCCACGGTGAAGGCCCCGCCCGACTCGAGCAGCGTGAACTTTGCCGGCCCGCAGATGTCCACGAAGCTGCCGGCCGTTAGGGCCAATCGTGCCGCGCCGGAATGCACGGTGACGACGCTGCCGCTCGATACGAAGAGTGTCGTTGCTCCCTGGATCGAGACCGGATATGCGCCGCCCTCGACCGAAATATCCTGGCCTTCAAGTTTACCGACCGAGCCGGTAGGCCAGTGTTCCTGCGCAATATCCGCGGAAGAGAAAGCCAGAAAAAGGAAAAGAAGCGCCGCCGTAGGACGAGCAAACGCACTCCAACCAAACGTCTGGCCCAGGCACGAGGAAGCGATTTTGCGAATGAGGAGTGTTCCGGTCGACATCGAAGACTCGCTTGTCCTCACCTATACTATAGCGCAGTGAACGAAGCGTCCAAACCCGGAGTCGAACCCGCACCAGCGGCCGTGAATGTGCATTTCGACACGCGGCTTCCCCAGCTTTCGCGTTGGCGGCGCATGCAGATTCCGGTGATTGCGGCAGCCGTTTACGCGATCGTGCGCGCGATCGGGCCCACGATCCGCTTTGAATTGGTGGGGGAACGGTTCTACGAACCCGCGAAGCTGCGAGGCGAGAAAGTGATCGTCGCGTTTTGGCACCGCTGCATTTTCTCGGCAATTTGGCTATTTCGCGGGCGCGGTGCGGTGGTGATGAATACAACGAACTTCGACGGCCAATGGACACGCCGCGTGATCGAGCGGCTTGGATACGGAACGGCACAAGGCAGTTCCACGCGCGGGGGATTGAGCGGACTTATCGCCATGGCGCGCGCTATAGAAGAGGGCCACGAAGTCGCGTTCACAATTGACGGGCCGCGCGGGCCGCGTTACATCGCAAAGCCCGGCCCTATAATGCTGGCGCGTCAATCCGGCCAGCCGGTTTTCTTGTTCCACATCGGACTCGAAAACGCGTGGACGCTCGACAAAACCTGGGATCAGTTTCAGATTCCGAAGCCGTTCACGCGAGCTGTTGTTGTGGCTGCGCCGCTGATTTACATTCCTCGCGATGCAGACAGCGAGCTGATACACCGAAGGCAAGCTGAAATGCAGTCTTCACTGGAACGCGTTCGGGATATCGCCGAATCGTGGTTCCACATTTCTGCCGATGAGCGAGATCGCCTTCGTAAAGAATTGAACAGCGAGCGTACGGCGCTCTAAACAATTTTACGCCTGGATCAGCGTTCGCCCAGCGTCACTCGCAAGTCCATCTTCTGTTTTCCGCGATAAACCGTCAGAGTGACCGTGTCGCTCGGCCTGTGCCGGTTGAGCAGGACGTTCATATCAAGCTGGCTGGCGATGGGTTGGCCGTCCATCGCTGTCAGAACGTCGCCTCCGATGCGCAGCTCTTGCATGCCAGCCAGTACGGTCTTCGTGCCTCCGTGAACTCCAGCTTGTGCAGCGGGCCCTCCGGCGGTCACGGATTCAATGAGCAGCCCCTTCGCGACAGGAAGATCGAGTGCGCTCGCGAGCTCCGGCCAGAGTCCGCGCCCCTGAACGCCGAGAATCGCCTGGCGCACTTTGCCTTGTGAAATCAGATCGTCCGCGACACGGCGAGCCGTGTTGATCGGGATGGCGAAGCCGATGCCTGCCGTCGTGCCCGACGGCGTGTAAATTGCCGAATTGATTCCAATCACCTGGCCATGCGAATTCAGAAGCGGACCACCCGAATTGCCGCGATTGATTGCAGCGTCGGTTTGAATTGCCTCGTCAATGAATGTCGTATCGCCCGTTTGAACTGTGCGGCCGAGAGCGCTCACGACGCCCGTCGTCAGCGTGCTCTCGAAACCGAAAGGATTTCCGATTGCCAGGACGCGCTGGCCAACCTGCAATGTGCGAGAGTCTCCAAGCGTAAGAGGCACCAGCTTCTTGCCGTGCGTTTCAATTTGTATCAGGGCGATGTCGTTGCGCGTGTCCGCGCCGATGAACCGGGCCTTGAAGTGAGACTGGTCTCCTAGCGTCACATCAATGCCCTGCGCGCCTTGCACGACATGGTAATTCGTGAGGATGTGGCCGTTCGCATCAATGACGAAACCGGAACCCGCGCCTTCAACTGGCACGGCGTTGTAGAAGAAGTCGTATTCGACTGTTTTGGTAACGATGTTCGCGACCGCGGGAGACGCTTGGCGGTAGATGCGGACATTTTCAGCTTCGAGCGCGTCGAGGCTGGCGTCACTCGGCGCGTTCCCTTTGGCGATAGAATCGTGCACCGCCTCGACCGATTCCGGGATGCGCGCTCCCCAATGCGCGCCGGCCCAGAAAGCGCCGAGAACGAGAATCAATCCGATCGAGACAAATCGAATTCGTTGACGAAGAATTGGCTTCATGGTTGCACCTTAGGGGACTTAGAAAATCGCAAGCGATGATTGATACTCGGTTATCACGAAAGGCAAGTAAGAATCACCTGTCGCTCGGAGAATCGCACTGATTCAGCTAGCGGTTCTTCCCAAGCGATAAAGAGTATCGGCGAGCCTCTCCACCTGCTGCCGAGTGTCTTCGAACGACCCCGAGGAACTAATTACGTCGTCCGCCATTCTCGCTTTCTCATCAGACGGCATTTGCGCCGTGATGCGCTGGCGAGCCTGCTCCTCGGTAAGTCCTCGCGCACGCAGACGCGCCAATTGTTGCTCCGGATCGCAACGAACGACGACCAGCCGGTCGAGTTTTCCGCGATAACCGGCCTCGATCAAAAGCGCCGCTTCGACAATCGCCATGGGTGGCCCGCCGGGGCGATCGAGAACCGCGAACCACTTCGTGATTACGTCCATTACGCGCGGGTGAATGATTTGGTCCAGCCGCTCGAGCCGCGTGTGATCGGCGAATACAATCGCTCCTAGTTTTGCGCGATCGATCTTTTTGTCCGAGGTCAGGATTTCAGCGCCGAACTCGCGCACCACTTCTTCGTAGACAGGCTGCCCGGATTCGAGCATTTCGTGAACGAGCGGATCAGCGTCAAGGATGGTCAAGTCGAGATCACGGAGCATTGCCGCGACGGTGGATTTGCCGCAAGCGATTCCACCGGTAAGTCCGACGCGCAGCATTCGGGCTCCAGCCGTCATCGTCGCACGGTTGCGGCCCCGGCGGCCCGGCCGGAATGCCGCATCCGCGCCGCCTTTACCGTATTGCTCATCAGCATCGCGATCGTGAGCGGACCGACACCACCGGGCGAGGGCGTGAGCGCTCCGGCGATTTCGACAACGTCAGGATGCACATCGCCGACGAGCGCAGATCCCTTTTCGCGAAATTTGGCGAGACGCTCGGGGAATTTCGCAAAAATTCGTTCGGCTTGCGAGGCATCCGTGATGCGATTCGTTCCCACATCGATTACTGTCGCGCCCGGCCGAATGTAATCGGCGGTAATCATCGCCGGGCGACCCATCGCCGCGACAACGATGTCAGCACGGCGCGCCGTGGCGGGAAGATCGCGCGTTTTCGAATGGCAGATGGTCACCGTGGCATTCGCGTGCAAAAGAAGCAATGCCATGGGCTTTCCAACGATGTCGCTGCGGCCAATGACCGCCGCTTCCGCGCCTTCAATCGGGATTTTGCTGCGGCGCAGAATTTCCATCACGCCGAGCGGTGTGCAAGCCACAAGATTTGGGCGTCCCGCGACGAGGCGTCCGACATTGATGGGATTAAAGCCATCGACATCTTTCGAAAGGTCCACGGCGTCGAGGATCTGTTTCGCGTCCACCTGCGGAGGCAGCGGGAGTTGCACCAGAATGCCGTCCACATCGTCGCGCTCATTCAAATCGTGAACGAGCATCAGCAATTCCTGCGTTGTGATCGTGGCCGATGGAGTCAGGAAAAAGCTGCGAATGCCCAACGATTCGCACGCCGCCACCTTGCTATTGACGTATACCTTGGAGGCGGCATTATCGCCAACCAATACGGCCGCGAGCCCCGGCGTAATTCCCGCGGCCTTCAACGCTCCAATTTCCCCGCGCAGCTCAACGTATATTTCTTCGCGGATGAGGTTGCCGTTGAGAATGCGCGCAGTCACGAATGACGCTCCCGAAGACGGAATTGCGGAGACAAGAAAGCATGATAGCACACGCGAAAAATCGCGATGCTGACCGGTGGGGCACTCTTTTCCGCGATTCGAACCGAAGAGGGATTCCTCGGTCCGCCCAAAGCGGCCCTCGGAATGACGCATTGCTAAAAGGATGAAATCCTACGGATGAGTCATGTCTTCGGGCCGAACGAGCGCGTCAAACTCCTCGCCTGAAAGGTAGCCGAGTTTCACGCAAGCCTCGCGCAAACTGAGATTTTCGTGATGCGCCTTCTTGGCAATGGCGGCAGCCTTGTCGTAGCCGATGCGCGGCGCGAGCGCCGTCACCAGCATCAGGGAGTTCTTCACGTAGAAATCGATTTGTTTCTGATTGATTTCGATTCCGACGACGCAGTGGTCCACAAAACTCCGCGAAGCATCGGCGAGTATGCGCACGGAGTTAAGAAAATTGAAGATGATCACCGGCTTGAATACATTGAGTTCGAAATTGCCCTGCGAGCCTGCAAAGCCGATGGCGGCGTCATTGCCCATTACTTGCACGGCGACCATGGTCAACGCTTCTGACTGGGTCGGATTCACTTTGCCGGGCATGATCGAAGAGCCCGGCTCGTTTTCCGGGATTGTCAATTCGCCGAGGCCGCAGCGGGGGCCGGAGGCGAGCCAGCGAATATCGTTGGCGATTTTCATCAATGACGCTGCGAGAGTTTTCAGCGCGCCACTCGCGTACACGATTTCGTCGTGCGCGGAGAGAGCGGCGAACTTATTCGGATGCGATTTAAAAGGCAGGCCTGTCAATTCGGCGATCTTCTTAGCCGCGCGTTCCGCGAACTCCGGAGGTGCGTTCATGCCCGTTCCGACGGCCGTCCCGCCGATGGCGAGGTCGTAAAGCCCCGATAGCGATTCGTGAAGCCGCTTGATATCGCGGTCGAGCAAACTGACCCATCCGGACATTTCCTGGCCGACCGTAAGCGGCGTTGCATCCTGCAAGTGAGTCCGCCCGATTTTCACGACGCTTTCGAATTCCTTAGCTTTGGCTTGTAGAGCGTCGCGCAGCTTTTCAACCGCTGGGATCAGAACTTCGACGACTTGAGTCGCCGCCGCGATGTGCATCGCCGTTGGAAAGGTGTCGTTCGACGACTGCGACCTGTTGACGTCGTCATTCGGATGGACCGGTTTCTTGCTGCCCATCACGCCGCCGGACAGCTCGATGGCACGGTTCGAGATGACTTCGTTCGCGTTCATGTTGGTCTGCGTGCCACTGCCGGTTTGCCAGACGTGAAGAGGGAAGTGAGCGTCGAGCTTTCCTTCGATCACTTCGTCAGCGGCTTGCACGATGAGCTTCGTTTTTTCGGCGGACAGCTTGCCGAGATCGTGATTTACCAGGGCTGCAGCTTTCTTCAGGATGCCGAACGCGCGAATTAATTCCGGCGGCATCGTGTCGCGGCCGATATTGAAATGAATCAATGAGCGAGCGGTCTGAGCGCCGTAATAGCGATCAGCCGGGACTTCGATCGCACCCATGCTGTCGGTTTCGGTGCGCGTCAACGATTTCGAGGATGAGGCAGGATGTGACATTCAAGAGTTTTCAAGGACGGAACGACGTGCCGGGCGCATTGCTACCAATGCGCCCGGACACGGTCAGTAAATGTCGTACTGCTCCCAATGTAGCGTCGGATCAGCCTGGATGATGATGCTCTTCTTCGTCCAGCCCTCCAGCTCTTCCATCAAGCTGGACTCGCGCGTCTTGAGCGCCTTCGCAATTTCCGGATGAACGCGCAAGGTCAGGCTGCCGCTCTCGATTTCGGCGGACATCTTGCGGGCCTCGGCCTGGATTTCATAGCAGAGCGTCGGAATCGACTTCACCATGCCCGAGCCGGTGCAATAAGGGCACGGCTGGCAAAGCGTGCGCTCGAGAGCTTGCTTGGTGCGCTTGCGCGTGATGGCAACCAAACCGAATTCGTTGAATCTCAGGACCTTCGACGGAGCGCGATCGGCCTTGAGAGATTCCTCGAGAGCGGCCATCACCTTTTCGCGGTTGCGGCGCTCTTCCATGTCAATGAAGTCAATCACGATGATGCCGCCGAGATCGCGTAGCCGCATCTGCCGGACGATTTCCTTTACGGCTTCGAGGTTGGTGCGCACGATTGTGTCTTCGAGGCGCGTGGAGCCCTTGCCAACGAACTTGCCGGTATTGACGTCAATGGCCACGAGGGCTTCAGTGTGGTTGATGACGATGTACCCGCCGGACTTGAGCCACACTTTCGGACGCAGTCCCTTATCAATTTCCTGCTGGATGCCGAATTCTTCGTAGACCGGCGTTTCTTTCGTATAGAGCTTGACGCGACTGACGAGTTGCGGCTGGAACCGGCTCACGAAATCAACGACCTTGGTGTATTCGTCTTCGGAGTCAACCCAGATCGCGGTGAAGTCGCTCGTCAGATAGTCGCGCAGGATCCGCTCGACAAGATTGAGATCGCGGTGGAGAAGAGCCGGCGCCTTTCTTTGATCTCCTCGCGCTTTAATTTCCGCCCAGGTTCGGGTGAGGAATTCAACATCAGCCCGCACTTCCTCCTCCGCCGCTTGAGAGGCAGCCGTTCGCACGATGAACCCGCCGCCAAAACTGCCCTTCGCTTCGTTGACCAGATGGCGCAAGCGCGAGCGCTCCTCTGCCGACGCAATTTTGCGGGAGACGCCGGTGTGGTCGAGTGTCGGCATATAAACGAGGAAGCGTCCCGGCAGCGCGACGTGGCTGGTGATGCGCGCTCCCTTTTTACCGAGAGGCTCCTTCGCGATCTGAACGATGATCTCCTGCCCCTGCTTCAGCATGTCGGCGATCAACTGAACTCGACGAGGCTGCGGACGTTGGCCTCCGCTGTGTCCCGGTTGCGGGCGGCGGCCTCGATCGTCGCGACGCCCGCGGTTCGGCCGCTGATCGCGGCCTCCTCGCCGAGCGGGATGCTGCATGCGCGCTCGATAATCGCCGCGGACTGTCGCTGATGCCGGTTGCGGTTCGCCGCTTAGTTTTTCACCGTCAAGGGCGGACACCGCATCCGCGGGAGTATCGTGTCCGGCATCTTGGGCTGACGCGTCTCCAGAATCCTCTCCAGAGCCGGCTTCAGAAATCTGATGCTCGCCCACAGCCTCGATTTCTGCGGTATCGGCATGGTCGCCAGCGACATCGGATTCGCCGGATTCTACGGAAGTCTCGTCCTCGGAGGATTCCGCGTGGGTATCTTCTGAGTGAGCAAAATCGTCTTCGTGAGTTTCGTCTTCGTGGATCTCGCCGTCGTGCAGATGGCTCTCCTGCTGCGCGCGGGCGGCCTCTTCGCGCTGCGCTTCCGCGACCTGCTCGGCTAGCGAGACAGCTTCTTCTTCTGTCAACGCATGCACGTCTTCCAGCGCTTCGGCGGATTCTGTTGATTCGATTTTTTCCGCCGCCGAATTCTCAATGGCAATGGCGCGTTCAGCGCGACGATCGAAGTCGTGATGGTGAGTGGCCTCCGCAATTTCTTCGGTCGTCGCCGCTGATCCACTGGAGCTAAAATGAGAAAGGGACTCGCCCGGAAGCGGCTCAAAAGCGCGTGCCGGTTGGTATGTTCGTTCCCGCGAAGCTTCTCGCTCGGGCTGTACGGCAACCTGTTCGCGTGCTTCCACTTCGACGTGAACAGGGCTAGCAGCGCCCTCGGCCGCCGACGTTGGCGCCGAAGAAACCGGCGTCACCGGCGCGTCTTTCAAGCGCGCGAGCGATTCGCCCGGCAACAAGACGGGGACGAAATCGCTAGGCGCCGCGCTTCCCTCTGATTGCGTCGCCGCTTCGTAAGGCCGATGCGATGCGTACTTCGAGTGCGGCAAATCACGGCCGAAGCGACGGTTGTCCCGGCGTCCGCCGCCTCCGCTCCCGCCCTTGCGATCATTTCGTCCACGGCCTCTGCCGCCGCGTCCGAATCCGCCGCGATTATCGCGTCCTCGATTCTCGTATTGGTGCAGCCGCGGGCTGGCGTGCGATTCTCTCGGGGGCGCCGATCCCGGCGGCCGGGTCGTTAATACTGGTTGAGCATCAGCACTAGCGGCGCCAGCAGTAGCCGCGTCAGCAGGCGTTTCGCTGGCGGCAACAGCTGGCTCGACATCAACCGGCTCGACCGACGAGGTATGCCCGGAGGTGTCGGTAGAAAACACCTGTCCACCCTGGTCCTCCATCTTTTGGACTTTTTCTTCGACGGTGGTGACGACGTGATCGAGTTCCTCGATTTCTTCGAGGAAGTCTGTTACGTAGAGGAAAGCGTCGCTATCGAGGCCGATTTCCACGAAGGACGACTGCATGCCGGGAAGCACGCGGGTGACTCGTCCCTTGTAAATACTGCCGACTAACGCAAACTCTTTTTCCCGCTCTACATAAATTTCACAGAGCTGGCCATCTTCCAAAATCGCGACCCGCGTCTCGTGCGGGGTCGATGAAATTACCATTTCCTTTGCCATGAAAACTCCTCGTTGCGCACCGATGGGCAATCGCGCCGCCGCCCCAGGCAGCGTGCCGCGTCCCGCGGGACCCTGCCAGGGGCCTCGCTGCGGGGAAGCATATGCTTCGCTGTAAACTACTTGCCTTCATCCGGTACATCTCCAAATCGATTTTATTTCGTGGCCGCTGCAATTTGCGCGGCTGTCGATCATTCCAATCTGATTCAATCTAACTCGTTTGGGTTCAGTTGACGAAGCGCCGCATACGCACGTTCATCACCAGGCCCAAAGCCAAGAACAAGAACACGGTGGATGATCCCCCGTAGCTCATGAAAGGCAGAGGGATGCCGGTAACCGGCATGTAGCCGATCACCATTGCCGCGTTCACCAAGACATGGAACCCAAGGATTGCTGCCACGCCCATAACCAGGAACATTCCGGCTCGATCTTTCGCCTTCTGAGCGTTGTCAATCAATCGAAGCAGCAGACCCAAATACAACAACAAAACCACCATTACACCTACAAATCCCAGTTCCTCCGCCATCGCGGCGAGAATGAAATCAGAGTACCGCACGGGCACGAAGCCCAATTGATTCTGGCTGCCTTTTCCGAATCCCTTGCCCCAGAAGCCGCCGGAACCAACGGCAATTTCCGACTGGAGAATCTGGTAGCCGGCACCGCGGGGACTATCTTCGGGATGGAGGAATGTTTCAATTCTTTGCTGCTGGTACGGCTTCAGATGATGCCGCATATGCCAGCCGACCGGTATCATTAGCGCCAAGACCGCGGCGATCACCGCACCATGCTTCCATTCAATCCCTGCCAGAAACGCGCCGATTACAGCCGCGGGAATTAGAACCATCGCCGTTCCCAAATCCGGCTGCACCAGCACCAGAAGAACCGGCAAACCCGTAATTCCCGCAACCCTTACCAAATCGGCCAGCGTCAGCCGATCCGTCCGGACCTCGCTGAAAAAGCGCGCCAGCACAACGATTATAACCAACTTCATTATCTCAGACACTTGCAAATTGACGCCGCCTCCAAGACTAACCCACCTTCTCGCCCCGAAGCGGGAGTGGCCGATGGCCAGTACGGCGAGCAGCGCCACAACGCCGACGAGATAAAGCACGGGCGCCTGATCGAGCAGAAGGTGGTAATCCAGGCGGGAAATCGCGAGCATGCCCAAAATTCCGAGGCCAATCCAGATCGCCTGCCGCCAATGCATGCCTGCCATCGCGCTGTTGTGAGTAGAAGAATAAATTTCCAACATTCCCATCGCGCAGATGGCGAAGACGATCGCGAGCAACGCCCAGTCGAAGTCGTGGATGTGAGTGCGATCCTTCATGGGTGCACCGCTCCGACCGCAGCCTCTACCGGTTTTAACGGCTCCGCGGGTTTCACTGGCTCGGCGGCCGCCCGGTTCTCGGTGGTCACCTGCTGCTGAAAGGTGCCGCTCTTTTTTTCGTAGTAGGCCTTGACGATATCCCGGGCTATCGGCGCTGCGGCCTCGGCGCCATGGCCGCCGGACTGGACCAGCACCGCTACCACAATTTCCGGATTGCGGCGCGGCGCGTAGCCGACGAACCAGGCGTTGTCCTTGAATTCTTTTTCTTTGCCCAGGCGGCTTCTCGTGTCGTAGCCGATCACTTGCGCGGTGCCCGACTTTCCGGAGAATTCCACGTTCTCGAGGCGAACGTGCGCGGCTGTTCCGCCTTCGTTCACGACTCCGTACATGCCGTCAGTGACCTGCTGAATCGTGTCTTCCGAGAGTGGAAAGTGATCGGTGTGGACGTTTGGAAAGTTTTTGAGCAGATGCGGTTGCACGAACGCTCCGCCACTTGCAACGCCGGCGATCATGCGCGCCAGTTGAATCGGAGTGGTTGTGACCGCGCCCTGGCCGATCGCCACGGAAATCGTCTCACCTGGGTACCACTTCCGGTGGAAAACTCGCTGCGCCCATTCCTCCGAAGGCATCAATCCCGGTTCTTCGCCCGGGAGGTCGATTCCAGTCTTGTGGCCGATGCCGAGGCCGTTCGCGTAATACGACAGGCGATCAATTCCGAGCCGCATGCCTACGGTATAAAAGAAAATATCGCAGGACTGAATGATAGCTTTGTGTAGATCCACCACGCCGTGACTCGATTTTCCGTATACCCAGCACTTGAAAACACGGCCGTAAAACGTCCCGTAACCGGGGCAAAAAACAGTCATATTTTGGGGGATTGCCTTTGATTCCAGCATCGCCGTTGCAGTGACGATCTTGAAGACCGATCCTGGCGCCAACTGCGCTTGAATCGCGCGATTGAGCATCGGCGTTTCCGGGTCGGTATTGAGATCCTGCCATTTCTTAGGATCAATGCGGACCGTGAAATCATTGGGGTCATATGTGGGCCGGCTTACCATCGCCAAAATATCGCCATTGCGAGGATCCATCGCGACGACGGCGCCTTCACGGCCGGCCAAGTCTGCCTCTGCGATGCTTTGCAGATCGCTATCGATCGTGAGCTGAATCGGCTTGCCGGGAACCGCTTCGACGTCATCGAGCGTGCGCATCATTTTTCCTACGCTGTTTACGATGACGCGGCGCATCCCGTCGGTGCCTTCGAGGGTGTCGTTATACTCCCGCTCGAGTCCTGCTTTCCCGACGATATCGCCGGGGCGGTAACGCCCGTTGCTGTTTTCGAGCTGTTGCGGCGTCACTTCACCGACGTAACCCGAAGCGCTCGCGAAGAAACCATCGTGCTGATAGCGGCGGCGCTGCACCATCATCAGTTCGAGAACCGGGATATCGGCGCGGTGGGACTCAACGAATGCAATATCCGCCTGCGTCGCTTCCGGTTTGATGATGACGGGCTGAAACTTCGGCTCGAATTTCGCGGTATCGAGCTCTTGCTTCAAGTCAGCGTCCGAAATGCTCAAGCCTTCTTCCACCGGCGCGAGATTTTTCTCCAGGAGCTTTGGATCGTCGCGCAAAAGCAGAATGCTGAATGAAGGGTAGCTGTCAACGAGCACGCGCCCTTCGCGGTCGAGCATCGGCCCGCGCGGAGCGATGATGGGGATGGAACGGATTCGATTCTTCTCAGCGAGATCGGCGAAGTGTTCGCCCTGGATAACTTGAAGTTTCCAGAAGCCGAAGAGCAGAACGAGCGCCATGCCCACTGCGAGATAAGATAGAAGCACCAACCGCCCGTGAGGCAGTTTCTGATCGTTACCAAAAAATGGAGCCAAACAATCTCCTGCGCGGCGGGAACTCCCGGCCCCGGAAACCCCGAGCGTCCAACGTGTGGACGGCAAAGAAATGAAGTAAAGGTCAAACTACCATCTGCCCAATGGCGGTGCAAGCCGAGGGTGCTTAGTCCGATAACGTGCCTGACGCCGGCTGGATGGCGGGAGGGGCTTTCCGCAACGGCATATCGAATAGTCCAGACTTACGGCGGCACGCCCTATGCTGTAGGATATTAGGATTGGCGGAGGCGAGAGAAGAAGCATTGGCACGGGAAATCGCAGTCCATCGGGCCAAAACAAGTATTCGATGACGTTACAAAAGAAAATTCGGCGAAAGCTCCTCGCGGCGCACCGGAAATTGCGCGAAGTGCGGATGATCGTGAAAGGCCTGGTATCGACCAAACACCCGCTCCTCGCTCACATCATTCCCGTTCGCCGCTGCAACCTAGCCTGTACATATTGCAATGAATTCGACGATTTCTCGGATCCCGTGCCGGCCGAAGAGATGTTCCGGCGTATCGATCGACTCGGCGCGTTTGGCACGTCAATCGTCACGATCAGCGGCGGTGAGCCTCTGCTGCACCCCGATCTCGACGCGATCATTGCGCGCATTCGAAAGAACGGCATCATCGCGGGCATGATTACGAACGGGTACTTGCTGGTTGCAGACCGCATCCAGCGGCTCAATCGCGCCGGATTGGAATACCTGCAAATCAGCATAGATAACGTGACGCCCGACGAAGTCTCAAAGAAGAGCCTAAAAGTTCTCGATGCAAAGCTCGCTCTACTGGCTGAACACGCCGATTTTCACGTGAACATCAATTCGGTGCTGGGGAGCGGAGTGAAGAATCCCGAAGACGCATTGAAAGTGGCGCGGCGGGCCATCGAATTCGGATTTACGTCAACCATCGGTATCCTGCACGACGGCAACGGCCAGCTTCAGCCTCTTGGCCCGCGGGAACGCGAAATTTTTGAGGAAGTGATGTCGCTCGGCAAGCAATCCTTTGCTCGTGTGAACGCTTTCCAGCACAACATCGCAGCCGGGAAAGAAAACGATTGGCGATGCCGCGCCGGCTCGCGTTACCTGTACATCTGCGAGGACGGGCTGGTTCACTATTGTTCGCAGCAGCGCGGCTATCCCGGCATCCCGCTTGCGGAATACTCCGACGAGCAGCGACACCGCGAATTCTTCACTCAGAAATTTTGCGCGCCGCGCTGCACGGTTTCGTGCGTGCATCAAATCGCCGTGATAGACAATTGGCGAGCGCCTCAGACACTCAAGCCTGAAGCATTGTCTCCGCCAGGCTCGCTGGTTCAAGTCTCTGGAACAAGTCCGCGCCCATAAATCTTTACGCGCTTCGGTTTCAAAAGCTGGCCGCATCCTCACACCGCTTTCTTCCTGACCGACTTACCGATTGGGCAATTCCAGCCGGGCTTTTCCAAGTTTATTCTTGCGCCGCCCAGTGGGCTTAGAGTAAAAGCCATCCACGGGGAGTGTGGGGTTTCCGAGCAACACCGATCCTTCTAGGCATGCGCTTGATTGAAGGTGCACGTCCGAGCCGTCCATCAAAATTGGTCTGGAGAGGTGTATCCATGCGTCTTGGCATCGTAGGTTCTCCTGCCGGCTTCCTTGCCGGGATTCTGCTTGGTCTGACGCTCACGGTTCTGCCGCAACCGGTGATGGCGCAAATCAATACCGTCAACCTTTCCGGGACAGTCTCCGATCCGCAAGGGCTGGCCGTCGGAAGCGCGAAGGTCACAGTCGCAAATTCCGCCACAGGGGCTGAGCGAAGCACCACCACCGATGGAGAAGGCCAATACAAGATCATCGGCCTCCCTCCCGGCTCCTATACGCTGACGGTTGAAGCCACAGGATTCGCGAAGCTCGTAAGTGAGAATCTCGTACTGACCTTGGGAGTCGCCGCTCAATACAACCCCCAACTTTCTCTGAAGGCGGCCACTGCGACCGTAACGGTTTCGGGTGAGTCTTCCGTCGTCGAGACGACGAAAACCGACGTCTCCGCAACGATCACTCCGACGCAGATTGATAATCTCCCGATTAATCGCCGCGACTACATCCACTTCACGCTCTTGACGCCTCAAGCCGCACCGGACGACACGCCCTCCATCGGCGCGGCGCCGACTTCCGGATTGAACTTCGGCGGACAGCGCGGCCGATCCAACGAAATTTCAGTGGATGGCGCGGACGCGATCGACTATTCCGTGAACGGCGTGCGCGCGACGGTCTCCCAGGAAGCCGTGCAGGAATTTCAGGTCATCACCAGCAACTACATGCCGGAATATGGCCGGGCGATGGGCGGCGTAGTCAATATCGTGACGAAGTCCGGTTCGAACCAAATACATGGGAATGTTTTCGGATTCCTGCGCCAGAAAGATCTGCAGGCGCGCGATCCGTTCTCGGTCCAAGGTTCTTTCAATCCCGCCACCGACTCGGTTGATCTGGTTCCTATAAAGCAGTCCTATACGAGAGTCCAAGCGGGTGCCACTCTCGGCGGGAAAATCCAGAAAGACAAGACATTCTACTTTTTCTCTTACGAAACGATTCGCTCGGAGGCGACTGGATTTACAAACATTGGCACGAATAATTTCGATCTCGTTCCGGTTGCCGGCGCGAGCGTTTGCTCATCCACTCCGCTGCTTTTGACGAGTGGCGGCTCCGGCCAGGCGGCGTTTTACCCTGCAGCCATTGCCGCTGCGGGAGGCTGCTCGAGTCCGTTTGCCGCAGGGCTTATTCAAGCCGCCGCTTTGAGCGGAGGAGCTTCGGCCGTGGCGCTTCTTGGCAACACCGGAGCATTGCCGCCTGCGTTGAACGGATTTCCGGAAGACGGGGTGCCCCTTCCGGCGTCGTTCCAAGGTCTCGTATCGCTCCTTGGAAACTATCCCACGAAGGAAGGGACGAGTTTCTGGTCGCTGAAGCTTGACCATATCTGGAATAGCAAAAACACATCGTTTATCCGCGCCAGCGTTTCGCCATCATTGGTAACCGGAATCCAAGTGAACGCGGAGAATCAGAACTTCGGCCAAAATGCCGGGAACCGCACTTCACTGCAACAAACTCGCGACCTCGATATCGTCGGCCAGCATACAACCGCGTTCCACGATGATTGGTTCAACGAGTTCCGATTCCAATTTGCGCGGCGCGGCTTGCACTACGGATATTCAGACCTCGCTGGCGGCAGCGACCCTGCCGTAAATATCACCGGCTACGCTTTCTTCGGCCGCGAGCCCTTCTCAACAGAAGACCGCACTGAACACCGGTACGAATGGACCGACGATCTCACGTGGACCAAAGGCTCCCACACGATGAAATTCGGCGCCGACGTCAATTACCTGCACGTCGGGTCAAACGCCGCACAGATTTTTGAATTGAATTACGGCGGAGTGTACAACTTCTCGAGTCTCGACGCTTCCTCGCTTGGACTCCCCTCGGCCCTACCGCCGTTTAATGCCGTCCAGGCGTACGGACTGGGTATCCCGACCGAGTTTTACCAGGGCATCGGCAACTCGAACACTCCCACCACGGACAAACTCCTCGGAGTCTTTTGGCAGGACAGTTGGAAAATGCGGCGCCACTTAACACTGAATTACGGCGTTCGCTACGACGTGGACTGGAATCCGCTTTTTCCTCCTGCGACGAGTTTGAATGCGACGGCCGAAAAGGCGTTCGGTGTTCAGCAAGGGCTGCCGTTCAATGCCCACAATGTCGCGCCGCGCGTCGGCTTGGCGTGGGACCCGTTTGGGAATGGTAAGACCGTGGTTCGTGGGGGTTTTGGACTCTTCTACGACCACCCACCAGCGGCGCTAGCGTTCCTGGCCAACGCCTTCGATGGAGCTAACTCGTCTCTCATTGAGGCAGGGCCGGGCGCGCCTTCGTTCGCCACGCTAGATAATCCGGCCAATTTCGGCGCTTTGAACGCGTCTTCGATTTTCCAGGGCACGCTCACAGGGGCCATCACCGGCTGCACAACATCCGCAGCTCAGCCAGCGGTGATGTGCTATCAAGCGAACCAGCAACGTTTCAATCCCACGTTCGCGAACTCTCTGTTCACTGGCCAAAATTATCTTACGGCCAACGGCGGCATCGGTTTCCCGCTTACCGTGCTGCCTTTCACGATTCCGATACAAAGCAATTTCAAGTACGCCTACGCTGAACAAGGGAACCTCACGATCGAACGAGAACTTACGAAAGACTTGACGCTCAGTGTCGGATACAACTACACGCATGGCATCCACCTCGATCACACGGTTAACATTAACGTTACGAATCCGGCGCTGCTCGTCTCGAACGACAATAATGCCGTTGAGATCGGCGCCGTCACCCCGGGCTCCAATCCACTCGCTCTAACTTTACCGTCCACTCCGAACGCCGTGTGTGGGAGCACCCCCGCCTATAACTTCACTGGCGCGGGCAGCATCGCATTCGTCGCGCCGGGAATCTTGGGAGTTGGCTATACGGGCCAGAATTGCAGTGGAACTCCGATCGGCTACATCGGCACGCCCGCTGTGTTCAACTTCTTCCGCCCGTCGGGCCCGAATCCGTCCTTCGCGGGGCTTGTCGGCGGCTACAATACGCTTCTTGGCCTCGCGCAACTTGCGGGCTTTCCGGCGGGCAAGGTCATTGGCGGAGTGCCCGTGCAAGTACCCTGGAGCGACATTGACCCACAGAGTTCTTCCGGAAACTCGGTTTACAACGCGCTGACCGTCACGGTGAACAAGCGCTTCGCGAATCATTTCCAGTTCCTGACAGGCTGGACTTACTCACACTCGATCGACGATTCGACAGACCTCTCGACACTTTTGAATCCGCAAGACAACAGCTTCCCGGCCTTGGACCGCGGCAACTCCGATTTCGACCAGCGCCATCGTTGGATCACGAGCGGCGTATATCTCAGTCCCGGCGGCAAGAGTGGCGACGGTTTCTGGAAACGCGTGTTCGGAAATTTTACGGTCGCGCCGATTATCGAAGTCTCTTCCGGCCGTCCGTATAACGTGCTGATCGGGTCGGATCCGAACCTCGACCTGGGCACATCGACGAACCGTCCGTCAGTCCTTCCGGCGGGGGCTGCGGTTCCGACGGGATTCCCAGCTGCGACTTCATCTCCTTACATCAAGGGATTCGAATTTATTGTCCCGACGCGTTGCATTGATAATACGGGCGCGCCGTTCGGTCCCTATCCCGATGTTCCTTCGCCGCACTATGGCTGCACCGGCAACCTGGCGCGCAACTATTTCACGCGGCCCGGCTACTTTGACATTGACCTTAGGATCGCGCGGACGTTCTATTTGAATGAACGGTGGAACATCGAAGCCATCGCGGACGGCTTCAACATGCTGAACCGCTTCAACGCCGGCGACGTGGATCCGCTGTGTGATCCGACGGCAGGCAGCACTTCTTGCACCGCTGGTCAGCCGACGGCGGCGCTCGACCCGCGAACCTTCCAGTTTGCTCTCAAGCTGAACTGGTAGCGCGTGGCCTTCAACATTCGGAGAGTTTCTGCGAATTCAACGCGGAGGCTCTCCGCTTTCATTTTCCTAACCGGAGTAAATTCGCGCACACGCCGCTTTCGCGATAAAGTGACTGTATGACCGGAGCGGAAATTCTTCTCGCGATTCTGATCGTCGTAGCCGTGGCGGTCGTGGTCTGGTCGAGCGGGCGGCGCTCGGAAGCGCAAATGGCCGCGATTCGACAGGAGATGCAAGGGGGAGTCGCGGCGCAGGTTCAGGCCGTCACGACGCAACTGGGCCAGCTCGCACAGTCGGTCACTCAGCAACTCGGGCAAGTCAGGCAGGAATTGCAATCCGGCGTGGCAACGTCAGGGCAGCTCGCGCTGCAGGCGCAGCGCGAAGTGGCCGCGCGCCTCGAAGCCTCGACAGACACGCTGCGGCAGCTCGCGCAGCAAATCGGAGAGGTTCAGCAGGCCAGCCGCGAACTTTCTGCCGCGTCGCAGACTCTCCAAACCGTCCTCGGCGGCGCCAAATCGCGCGGGATTCTGGGCGAAGTGGCGCTTGAGCGGATGCTCGAAGATGCCCTACCGCGTGCGGCGTACGAAACGCAATATCGCTTCCGCACTGGCGACATCGTCGACGCCATCGTTCGCGAGAGCGAGCGCATCCTTTGCATTGATTCCAAATTCCCTCTCGATGCCTACCGGCGTCTCGTGGACTCGGGTGAAGACGCGCGCAAGGATTTCGCGGTTGCCGTACGCAAACACGCGGACGTTATCGCCGATAAATACATTCTTCCCAGCGAGAGTACTTTGGATTTTGCGCTGATGTTCATTCCATCCGAGGGCGTTTACTACGAACTCCTTGTAACCGAAGACGCGAAGTACGGTTCCATCAGCGACTATTGCCGCAGTAAAAAGGTTTTGCCGGTTTCGCCGAACACTTGCTACGCCTACCTTTGCATGATTGCGATGAGTTTGCGCGGCCTCCGCGTCGCAGAAAACGCGCGGAAGCTGATGACAAGTCTCGGCGGCCTCGAAAAGCAGTTCGACGGATTCGCCGGCGTGTATCAAAAAATCGGCACGCACTTGCGCAATGCGCGGCAGTGTTACGAAGAGGCGGACGAAAAACTCCAGCACGCCCGCGGTTCCCTCGATCAAATGGCGCAAGGAGCTTTACCGGAGGCCGAAACCCCCGCTCTCGAAGCCGAACATTCCAAGTAATTTGTGGAAGCTCAGTGTCCGCGCAATGCGTTGCGCGCGGCGCTAAGAAATATCGCGAAATCTCCCTGCGGGGCGTCCGGAATCAGTTTCTCCAGTTGGTCTAGCACCTGCTTCACGGTTGGCTTCGGCCGCTCAAGGCGTGCGATCACAGGATCAAGCCTCCGCTTCCACTGCGGTGACGCAATGATCTGTGCGGCTTCGAGATACTCGCGGGCCTCCGCAACATCTGGAACTCCAACTTCCGCCGAAAGAATCCTCGCACGAAATGAAAAATCCCCTCCGTGCAGCGCGCGAACATCAAGCGCCGCTGAATTATCCACGCCTCCGCGCGTTTGAACGTGCTCGGTGCCTTCCTTTGCAAAGCGGAGCACCTCCGGCGCAAAGTTTTCGACGTTGAGCTCCTGCGGGCGGTCCGTTCCCCGCACACGAACCGTCAGTTTCGTTTTCATCCCCGGGACAATGCGATCAGCCGCGAGACTAAACTCGACCGCGAGAGCCGCAAGATCTGACCACACTTCCGGCCCGTTTGAAGTGATCGAAAGTTTCCAGTTTCCCGGTTCGCTTTTCGGGTCCAGAAGAATCACGAGCGCTGCAGGCGATGATGCGAGAACGACGGCCGGCTCATCGTGAAACTTCACGTGGTTGCTGCTGGCATCGCCGCGAAATCCCGCGCCCTGCACTTCAAATGGGTCATGAATGGAAACAAGCGAAGGAACGGAGAGAATTTGCGTCTTTTCGGGCATCGAATGTGGCAGGACTACTGTGTACGCCATGATTTGGGGCCTAAGCGTGACTCTGGCTATGATCGCACTCCGCGTCAGAGGACCCGTGAGAAAGGCGTGGCCAGTCACATCCGTTTCCGTGTGAGAGCCATCCGAAAAATTTAGCGCTGCGTGGGGCACGAGCTGGCCCGCGGCATCCAGAACAGCAAGAGTGGCGGGCTCGCCTTCCACAAGCCTTGAAGGCAGCACGATTTCCGCAGGCTGCTGGGGAACTTGCGCCTCCGCGCGCGAGCAAAACACCAGCGAGAGCGCGGAGGCAATGAATGCGATCGTTGCAAAGCGGGTGCAAACTGAGACCGATCGCGCCAAGACGCCGTTTTCACGGAGTTTCAGTTTTTCAGTTAGGGACATGAAAAAGTCTGCGGGGCGTTGGACGGCTCAGTATAGCGAAACGAATGGAATCGAGGAACCGCCCTTGCAGGTGATTTCGCTAGAAGGTGCAAAGATCAGTTGTCCAGCCGAACGACAAATGTATTCGCTTGTCCGGATTGCCGCAACTGGTCGGCGATTTGACCGGCTTCTTGTTCCGTTCTAGCGCGGCCGACTCGCACTCGATAGAAAACCCCATTCGGCGAATCGTACGACACAACATTCACCGGCGAGAAATTCGCCGCGAGACGATCGCGGAGATTGCCGGCATTCTCCTGCACCAAGAACGCTCCCACCTGCACACCGAAAGATCCGACCGAGGGATTCGGACCGGAAATCATTTCGAGCCGCACTTGCGCCGTGCCCGGCCCCACCATGTCGATCGCACGCGCCGCCGAAAGCGACAAATCGATCACGCGGTTCGCGACAAACGGCCCGCGGTCGTTGATTCGGACTTCCGTTTGCTTGCCGTTGCTCAGATTCGTCACGCGCAGAACAGCTCCGAACGGGAGCGTTCTATGCGCTGCCGTGAATAGATACATGTCGTAGATTTCGCCGTTCGATGTGCGATGCCCCTGGAACGGCTCGCCGTACCAGGATGCCACGCCTTCTTCCGAGTACCCGCTTGAGGACGCGGGCGGCTGTGGCGTCGTGGCGGCTGGCTTCTTCGGGACGGTTGTTTCGGGCGGCGCAGCTGGGATGGGCGCCGGTTGCGGCTGAACGTACTTGTGATGTGAGCATCCGGAGAGCGCGAAAGCCACAAACAAAATTTGAGCGAGAAAAGCGCAGCGCATAGTCCGAAAACGCCGGGGAAAATTATCGCTCGAGAACGATTGGAGCAGACCGCGAGAACGAAACCTCACAGGAGTTACCGGCGCGGGGTCCCGTTTCAATTTTTATCTCTCATTTTCCGGTATTATAGGGACGCACAAAAATTCTCGCAAGGAAGCGCATTGGCCCTCCCCTTACGCTGGAGATGGAAGCTCGAGCGGTTCCAGGAAAAAGTAGCCGGTTTTTTTTCGGGCAAGAAGGAGCAAGGCCGCCCGCGGCTGTGTCCTTCCTGCGGAACGCTGGTGGGCGCGTCGGCCACCCGTTGCCACCAATGCGGCGCGAGCATGACTTTTTCGCTTGCCGCCGCGAGCCGCTCGCTCAGCCGTTGGGTTCCAGCTAGCTCGCCTGTCACGTACGGAATTCTAACCTTGAGCTGTCTGCTGTATGGCGTGAGCCTCGCGGCGACGATTCGCATCAGCGGAGGTTTCGGAGCCCCGCCTTCAGGCTTGGGCGGCCTTTTCAATCTCGGCGCGATCAACGGAGGGGTGCTCGATCGATTGGGCGCGTCGCTGCCGTTGTTCAATCCTTTTGGAGGTGCGTCGAACCTCACTCAGCCGTGGCGATTCGTCACCGCCGTTTTCCTTCACGGCAGTTTGCTGCACATCGGTTTCAACATGTGGGTCTTGATGGACGTCGGCCCGCTCGTTGAAGAAGTCTACGGCTCGGCGCGTTACCTTTTCATTTACGTCATCACGGCCGTCGCCGGTTATGTGCTGAGCAGTTTCCTCGGAAACGTAAGCGTCGGTGGATCGGGAGCCTTGCTCGGTTTGGTCGGCGTCCTGCTTGCACTCACCTCGGGCCGGAAAAACGCCTCGCTTCAAATGCTTCGCGGCAATATCATCCGCTGGCTCATCTACATCGCGATTATGGGTTTCCTGTTTCGCGGTATAGATAACTACGCGCACTTCGGCGGCTGCGTTGCCGGATATCTTTTGGGGCGGACGATGAGCGCCCGCGAGCCTGCCGACGCTCACGAGCGGAAAATTGCCGATGCCATGGGTTGGGGAACCGCGCTGGTTCTGGCTGCGAGCTTTGCCATGATGGCAGCCCGCTTCTTTAGCGCGATCTAGCAAGATTCCACTAATTGCCTGCACTGAGACGCCGCGCCACAACCACGCCGTAATGCAAGCCTGACAAGACCACACAGAGTCCCACCAGATTCGCACCTCCGCGCCGTGCTACTAGCAGCCAGTGCGCGGGATGAATTTGCAGCAATAGAACCACCACGATCAGCAGAATCTCGAGCGTAGTGGTGAGTTTGCCCAAAATACTCGGCGGAAACGGCCGGTAGCCAACCGTCACGAGTATCGCGGCGCTCACCGCCAGAAACAGCACATCGCGGCTCAGCACCAGAATCGCAACCCACCACGCGAGCTTTCCCTTCAGCGCCAGCACAAAATAGGAAGAAACCATCAAAAGCTTGTCAGCGATAGGATCGAGGTACGCGCCAAGCGGCGTCTTCTGATTCAATCCGCGCGCCAGCAAACCGTCGAGGCCGTCGGTCAAGCCTGCGACGATAAGAACCCACAGCGCCCAATTGTAGTGGTCGTAATGAATCGCGATGATGAAGAAAGGAAGGAAGCCAAGCCGCAGAATCGTGATCTGATTCGGCACCGTCAAGATGCGGGTCTTCACGATTGGAATCTTGAGTTCGACGCGGTCCATTTGTTCAGTTAAAAGTCTAGGTAAAAGCCCCGGCAAAGCCTCAAGCAAATTGCGAAAGATATACGGAAACGGTCTGCCCCACTTTTCGGTGGAATATTTCCGCGAGCGACGGGATCGCACCATGCGATTCATCGAGAGCGATCCGCTCAACACGCACATGCGGAAAAAACAACGTCGCCAAGCCGATTCGATCGCCGTCAGGATGCGCCGCCTGCCGCACAAATTCATCGAACGAATTTAGATCCACTCCCCGCACGGTAATTCCCGCCGTCGTGATTTCGACGAGTTCGCCCCAAATCTTTTCCTTCGGTGTGTGCAAGCTGATCACCACAATTGAATGGGGCTGCATCGAATCTCCTCAATGCGGGGTATAGAGGCATGGTATCGCAGCCCGGCGCCGCAATCCACGCGGGCGCAACGGAAGAGTTATCGAATGCGCCGCGCGACGAACCGCACGCTAAGCGGCCATGATCTTCAAGTCGTGCGCGCGCCTCAACGACGGCTCGGTCACCTTTTGAACATCTTCGGGAGTGACGCCCTCGGCAATCTCGCGCAGCACCAAGCCTTCCGCTGTGACTTCAATCACGCACAATTCCGTGACGATCAGGTCCACCACGCCCACGCCAGTGAGCGGCAGGCTGCACCGCTTCACAATTTTGGCTTCCCTGTCTTTCGTCGTGTGCTCCATCGCGATGATTACCCGCTTCGCTCCGGCAACCAGGTCCATCGCCCCGCCCATGCCCTTCAGCATTTTTCCGGGAATCGCCCAGTTCGCGAGATTGCCCGTTTCGTCCACCTGAAGCGCGCCGAGCACGGTTACGTTGATTCGTCCGCCGCGAATCATCGCGAAAGATTCCGCGCTCGAAAAATACGAGCAGCCCGGAATTTCCGTGATTGTTTCCTTTCCGGCGTTGATGAGGTCGGGGTCCTCTTCGCCCTCGAAGGGATACGGACCGATGCCCAGCATTCCGTTTTCCGACTGCAGCACAACTTCTATACCCGGCGGCAGATAATTCGGAATCAATGTCGGGAGCCCGATGCCGAGATTGACGTAATATCCATCGCGCAATTCTTTGGCAACGCGCCGGGCGATGATTTCGCGCTTGTCTATTCCATCTGGCATTTTCGCTCCTAATTGTCCGCGCGACTACGCGGTCCGCTTCCGCACGGTGCGCCGCTCGATGCGCTTCTGATAATTTGAGCCTTGAAAGATCGCGTCCACAAAAATTCCCGGAGTGTGCACGCCGTCCGGGTCGAGCGAACCCAACTCCACGATCTCTTCCACCTCTGCTACGACGTAGTTCGCCGCCGTCGCCATCATCGCGTTGTAATTCCGCGCCGTTTTTCGATAGACCAGGTTTCCCCAGCGGTCGCCCTTCCAGGCTTTTATGAATGCCACGTCGCCACGCAACGCAGGAATCAGTACGTGAGGCCGTCCATCGAAATCGCGTATTTCTTTTCCCTCGGCGGCTGGTGTGCCGTAGCCAGTCGGCGTGTAGAATGCCGGAATGCCCGCGCCGCCTGCGCGAATCCGTTCAGCCAGCGTGCCCTGCGGGTTCAGCTCGACCTCGATTTCTTTTTTGAGCGCGAGTTGTTCGAAAGTTTTGTTTTCGCCAACGTAGCTCGCGATCATTTTCTTCACCTGCTTCGCTTGCATGAGAAGGCCAATGCCGAAATCGTCCACGCCGGCATTGTTCGATACGACCGTGAGATTCTTGGTTCCTTTGCGCCGCAACGCATCAATCAGATTTTCCGGGATGCCGCAGAGGCCGAACCCGCCCATCAAAATCGTGTCGCCATCCTTGACACGAGCAATCGCCGCGCCGGCATTGGCCACGCGCTTATCCATGAAAGTCTCCTGAAATCCGCGCCGTCACGAAGTTCGTGCGCTCGCGTGAAGCATTCGAGTCTACTGCAAATTGTGAAGGATTTTGTATAGCTCGTTCGCGGCGCCAAACTCAGCTTCGAGGTCTTTGCTGGTGAGGTGTGTGCGGAGATGATTGATCGCCTGCGACACACGATCGAGCGCGCGAGCGATGTTGTCCGTATTGGTCAAGCAGATGTCGCGCCAGACATCGTAAGGGCTACCCGCGAGGCGCGTGGCATCCCGCAGGCCGCGCCCTGCAAGCGACGCCGGCAGGCCGGTTTCGTCCGTTTCGTCGAGCACGACTCGCGCCAGCGCCACCGAAACCATCTGCGGCAAGTGCGAAATGATTCCTGCGGCCCAATCGTGCGTCTCCGCGTCCAAAAAGAGCGGCTGTGCTCCGATCGCTTGCACAAGCTCCGCGAAATTCTTCACGCGGGCGTCGCTATCATTCTCGCTAGCGATCAGCGCATATCGCGCTCCGCTGAAAAGATCCGCGGAAGCGTTCTCGATGCCTGAAACCTCGCGTCCCGCCACGGGATGACCGCCGAGAAATCGTCCGCGTTCGCGAAATGCCTTTTCGGCCACGCGGCAAATCACCGTTTTCGTGCTGGCCGCGTCCGTCACGAGAGCATCAGGAGAGATAGATGTAGCAATCGTGGGAAGGATTTCCAACGTCAGGCCAATCGGCAGCGCGACGTATACGAGGTCGGCATCGCGTAGCGCTCCGATCATATCGCTCGACGTTTCGCTCACTGCGCCAATTGCTCGCGCGCGCCCCGCAATCTCAGGACGATCCCATCCCACTACTCTTGCTTGCGGATACGCGCGCCGCAACGCCAATCCGAACGAGCCTCCGATCAAACCAGTGCCAAGAATTGCGACGCGGCGAAAAGCAAGCTCGGGCATTTGCTAGTCCACGCTGCGGCCGACAGCCGGCGCGATGATTCGCAATTCGTCCATGAGCTTGGCGAATTGTTCGGGGAAAAGGGACTGAGCGCCGTCGGATAGCGCGTGTTCTGGATCGGGATGGACCTCGATCAGCAATCCGTCAGCGCCGGCCGCTACTGCCGCGCGCGCCATCGGCGCGACCTTGTCGCGGCGTCCCGTGCCGTGCGACGGATCGGCGAAAATCGGCAGGTGCGAAAGTTTCTTGATTACGGGTATCGCAGCGATGTCGAGCGTATTGCGCGTAGCTGTCTCGAACGTGCGAATCCCTCGCTCGCAAAGAATCACGTCGTAATTTCCGCCAGACAGGATGTATTCCGCGCTCAACAGTAACTCTTCGATCGTCGCGGACATACCGCGCTTCAGCAGAACTGGCTTGCGTATCTCGCCGAGCGCCCGAAGCAAATGGTAATTTTGCATGTTTCGCGCGCCGACTTGCATCAGGTCCGCATATCCAAGTACAAGCGACACCTGCGATGGATCCATAACTTCCGTCACCACCAGCAGGCCGCTGCGATCGGCAGCTTCCCGCATGAGCTTGAGGCCTGCCTCACCGAGACCTTGAAATGAGTACGGCGAAGACCGCGGCTTGAACGCGCCGCCTCGAAGCAGTTTCGCGCCAAGTCGCGCCACAGTTTCGGCTACCGAGTCAATCTGCGCCGCTGATTCGACGGCGCACGGCCCTGCGCCGACTACGACCTCGGTGCCGCCGATTTTCACACCGTTGCCAAGATTTACGATTGTTCCCTCGGGACGAAACGCGCGGCTGGCGAGCTTATATGGCTGCGTGATGCGCACAACTTCGCGCACGCCATCGAGCACTTCGATATCGCGCGGATCGAAATCAGGATGCACGCCGACGGCGCCAATCACTGTTTGCGATTCACCGGTGGATCGGTGTACGTCAAATCCGATGGCCACGAGTCGATCGATCACGTGCTGGATTTGCTTGTCCGTGGCTACGGATTGCATGACGACAACCATTCACATGTCTCCCTATCGCAGACCAATCTGGGTCGAGAATTCGAATGCAACTCGCTACGGCTGGCGTTTCGTTTCCGTGCCGTGCGGCGTGTTTTCTTTTGTCGCGTCTTGATGATGCGCCGCACGCTCGAGCGCACGCGCCTCGTCAATAATTCTCTCGAAAAGGCGCCGGATCGCCGTGTCTGCAAGCGGCCCGCTGTTGGCGCGTTCGACGTTGGTCAGAATCTCGTTTTCTCGTTCCGGCTGGTACACCGGCAGTCCTTTTCGATGCTTCTCGTGCCCGATTTCAAGCGCGCAACGCGCTCGCTCGTTGAGCAGCTTGACCAGCTGTTGATCGAGTTCGTCTATGCGGCGACGCCAATCATCAATGCTCACGGTGTTTGTTCACTCCCCGGTTGAGCGCTGCGCCGGCTCACTCCAGCCCGCGCTGCTCCCTTCAGCGATCGAATCAAGTCCCCCACGGCATGCGCCGCGGCTTGCGGATTTGCGGCGCTTTCCACCTGCGCGACGATCGCGGAGCCGACCACGGCGGCATCCGCAATTCCGCCCAGAACCGAGACATGCGTTGGCAACGAAATACCGAAGCCCACGGCGATCGGCAGCTTCGTCGCCGCCCTTGCGCGCCGCACCAACGCCGGAAGACCTTCCGGCAAAGCATCGCGCGTGCCCGTAACACCCGTTCGCGAGATGAGATACAGAAAGCCCGTGGTCGCTTTCGCAATCAGCTTCAGCCGCGCATCGGTCGAAGTCGGAGCCGCAAGAAAAATTGTCTCGAGTCCACGGCCTCGCACGGCAGTTCGATAATCCTCGGCTTCCTCTGGCGTCAAGTCGGTCACGAGCACGCCGTCAATTCCCGCCGATGCGGCGTCACTGGCGAATCGCTCGAGGCCCGCTTGCAGAATCGGGTTGTAGTAGCTGAACAGCACCAGTGGCACATCATTTTTCTCGCGCACGCGCCACGCCAGCGACAAAACTCCCGCAAGTGTTGTGCCGCTTCGAAGCGCGCGCTCGCTGGCGCGCTGGATTATCGGGCCGTCGGCCATCGGATCGCTGAACGGCACGCCGAGTTCGATAACGTCTGCTCCCGCTTCCGCCGCGGCGAGAACGATTTCCTCGGACGCCGCGAGCGTTGGGTCGCCGGCCGTTAGATACGCGACGATGCCGAGCTCGCTTCGTTCTGCCAGAGCCGCAAATCGCCGCGAAATTCTGCCGGCCGCGAGCTGGGTTTCCTGCGGCAGAGATTGAGTGATCTCAGACATACCGGGAAAGCGTTTCCATATCCTTGTCGCCGCGCCCGGACAAGTTCACGATTACGATTTCGTCGCGTTTCATCTTCGGCGCCCGCTTCACGAGCTCAGCAATCGCATGCGCCGATTCGAGCGCTGGAATAATTCCCTCGGTCCGCGCCAGCAGTTTTGCAGCCGCAATCGCTTCTTCATCCACCACCGCCGTGTATTCGGCGCGGCGCGTGTCTGCCAGCCACGCATGTTCCGGCCCGATCGCCGGATAATCAAGGCCCGCCGATATCGAATGCGTTGCCGAAATCTGGCCGTCGCTGTTCTGGAGCACGTAGGTGTGCGTTCCCTGCAGCACGCCCGGGCGCGCGCCAGAAAAACCGGCAGAGTCCGATAAACGCGCCGCGTGCTCACCGAGACTTTTGCCCCGTCCGCCTGCTTCAACGCCGACCATTTTTACAGCCGCGTCACCCAAGAAGGTGTGGAACAAGCCGATCGCGTTCGAGCCGCCGCCCACGCAAGCGAACAAGTGATCTGGCAGCCGCCCCGCAGCGCGATGAATCTGCTCGCGCGCTTCCTCGCCGATGATCTTGTGAAAATTACGAACCATCTGCGGGTATGGATGCGGCCCCAGCACCGAGCCCAGCAAATAGTGGGTCGTGCGCACGTTCGTCACCCAGTCACGCATCGCCTCGTTGATTGCGTCCTTCAGCGTGCGGCTGCCCGCCTCAACGCCAATCACTTCGGCACCGAGAAGCCGCATCCGAAAGACGTTGAGACGTTGCCGCTCCATGTCTTCCGTGCCCATGTAAACGGTGCACGCGAGTCCCAGCCGCGCCGCAACTGTCGCGGTGGCGACGCCGTGCTGTCCCGCGCCAGTTTCGGCCACCACGCGCTGCTTCTTCATGCGCACCGCAAGCAAACCTTGCCCAATACAATTGTTGATTTTGTGCGCGCCAGTGTGAAGCAGATCCTCGCGTTTCAAATAAATACGCGCGCCGCCAAGATGCTCCGTCAATCGCGCCGCGAATTGCAGTGGTGTCGGCCGGCCTGCGAAATTATGTAGAAGATCGTCTAGCTCTTTGCGGAATGATTCGTCGTTGCTCGCTTCAAGATACGCGCGCTCCAGCTCTTCGAGCGGCGCCACGAGCGTCTCAGGGACGTACCGCCCTCCGTACGCGCCGAAGCGCCCGCGATAATCCGGAACCGAAATTGTTCCTGCACTCATGCCCGATGTTTCCTCGTACTTCTCACTGCGTTCATCAGCGCGTTGAGTTGCTGCCGATCTTTTTTCCCTGGGCTCGCTTCGACTCCGCTGCAAATATCTACGGCAAACGGATCGGTCTGAGCAATTGCATCCGCGACATTGTCCGGAGTCAGTCCGCCGGCAATCACGATCGGGCCGTATTTCTTCGCCGCTCGGCCGATGCGCCAGTCGAATGTCCGCCCTGTGCCGCCCCGTCGCTTGCGATCGAAGCCGTCTAGCAAGAACGCATCCGCCGCATCAAAGCGCGCGAGCCGCTTCAGATCGAACCCCGGCCGCATCCGAAAGGCCTTCATGACCGGATAGTACTCGCTCAATTTTCGGACGTCCGCAGGCGATTCGTCTCCGTGAAGTTGCAACACATTCAAATCCACGTCCCGTGCGATACGCAGCACGGTCACAAATTCAGTGTTCACGAATACGCCGGCCGTCAAAATATGCCGCGGCAATCGTCGCACGATCGTGCGCGCATCCGCTGGCGCGATGTACCGGGGGCTCTTTTCGAAAAAATTAAAGCCGAGCGCATCAGCCCCCGCATTCACGCACAGGCGCGCGTCTGTCCAATTCGTAATACCGCAAATCTTTACGCGCACCATCATTCTGACCGCTTACGGCCTCGCAGTCTTCGCTTCGGCCACGCCAAGCAATCGGCGAAGTTCGTCGCCCGGTTGCGCGTGCTTCATCAACTGCTCTCCGATAAGGAAAGCGTCGAATCCCGCTTCGGAAAGCCGCATCAGATCCTCGTGCGAATGGATTCCAGACTCCGCGACCGCAACGCAAGAATCTGGAATTTCGTCGGCAAGTTCGAGCGCAAGATCAAGATTCACATTGAACGTTGTCAGATCCCGCGCGTTCACCCCCACGATTCTCGCGCCCGCGCCGAGCGCACGCGCGAGTTCCTCGCGCGTGTGAACTTCGACCAGAGCCTCCATGCCGAGATGACGTCCCAGTTCGAGCAACTCTTGCAGCAAGTCTTGCTCGAGCACCGCCGTAATCAGCAAAAACGAATCCGCGCCGGCCGCTCTCGTTTCCCATATCTGCCAGGGATCGAAAATAAAATCCTTTCGCAGGACGGGAACTTCGGCTGCGGCTCGAGCTTGTTTCAAATACGTAAGCGACCCGTCAAAAAAATCCTCTTCCGTGAGCACGGAGAGGGCCGCCGCGCCGGCCTCCGCGAGTTCGGTCGCGAGCTTCGCCGGTTCAAATTGTTCTCGAATCACGCCGCGCGAAGGCGACGACTTTTTCAATTCGGCGATAACGTTCATTCGATTCGCCGTGATCGCTGCTGAAAAATCCCGCGCCGCCGGCGCCTTTTTCTCAGCAGCGATTTTCAGCGCCACAAGCGGGAGCACGCGCTTTCGATGCGCAACGCTTTCTCGCCGCTTTTCGATGATGCGGAGAAGAATATTCGCCGAATTGTTTGCGCCGTTCATAAGCAGTCGGGACACTCCCCGGCCAAGGCAGGGAAATCGCTGCGAGTATGCTAGCCGCGCCTACGGAGGATGTCAATTTTAGGCTGTTGTGGATGGGTTTCCATGCAATCGCACGGCGATGCGAATTTGGCACGAAGCGGCGCCCGAACCAGCCGCATGAATTATTGCGCGAGCAGCGGCGCCGTAAATCGCGCAGGAATCCCGAAGTTCGAACCGCCAAATCCGCTCAGTACCGCGTACGTAATTCCGATCACCTTTCCATCCGCGTCCAGCAGTGGTCCGCCGGATCCTCCCGACGTAGTTTGCGCGTCAAACACTATCTTGTCCGTAAGCACATCGCCCACGTGGCCTTGCGTCACGATCGGGCGAATCAAATTGCGCCGCGCCAGTTCGTCGAGAACCGCCGAGACATCTCCGTCACTTTTTGCCATGATCTGCTGCGCCGATTCCTCATCCGCTCTCGCGAGAATCCCAGCGAGGCCTGTTGCGTACCCTATGAGGACGATACTCTCGCCCGATTTGGCGGCATTCTTGTCGCGATCAACGGCGAGCGACGGACGAACCAAACCTTGCAAATCGACCCGTATCGACGCTAGATCGGTGTCGTCCGAGATTTTTTCGATCTCTGCGTGGAACGCACGGGAATCGCCTGGAAAGTACGCGCGAATGCGCACGATTTCCGGCTGAAATCCCTGGTTGATAAGCGAATCCATCTCCTCGTCCTTCCACCACGGTTGGGCCACATGACGATTTGTGATTACCTTGCCGCTTGAGTCCGCAAGAAACCCCGTGCCGAAGACGTCCAGGCGCACTTCCGGCCCGTGGCCATCGAGCGTTAGAACCGGCTTCCCGTCGCTATCTCCAATCGGCTCGCCCTGAGGATCGATTCCTGCGTATCTCAACCGGAGACCGCTTTCTTTTTCTCGAAACGCCACAGCCACATAAAGCAGGCAAACGCTTGGCTCATTCGCGCCAATAATTCCTTCGGCAGCCGTTCCCGCAGCCTCAACTTTCTTCAATCGCGCGTTCGTCTCGGAGAGTTGGCGCTGAAGATCGGCGACCTCCTTTGAGTCCGCGTTGGCCATTTGCGATTTCAATTGGTCGGCCTGCTTCTGCAATTCGTCGCGCTGATTCGTGCTGCTGCCGCTAGCGGGGATCGCGGGAGTTTGTCCGCGCAACTTGCGGGCATCGGCAATCACACTTTGCTGGCGAATGGGGCCGCCGAAGCGCCGAATCACTGAATTGTCAAAATCCAGCTGCTTCTTCGCGCTATGAGAATAAAGGAAGAACGTGACAGCCATGACCCCCGCGACAACAAGCGCGGCCGTGACGCCAATTTTCAGGACGCGCCCGGTCGAAAACGCATCCTTGGTCATTTTGTCGGTTACGGCGAGCGCTTCGAACGCCGTGTGGGCGATGTGCTGGCCTTCCTCGGCGATTTTTGTTTTGTCGCGCAGCTCGTCGGCCGCGCGTTTCAGCCGCAATTGCGCTCGTATTCGCGCCAGCAATTCTCTCGGATCGAACGGCCGCGAAAGTACGTCGTCGGCGCCGAGATCGAGCGCCAGAGCCCGCTCGGCGGATGCACCAGCCACCAGTAGAAGGATAGGAATGGATTGCGTGGCCGCTGCGCTCTTCCATTCCAAAAGCAACTCCCGGCAATCGATGCCGGGCAGATTCCGATCGAGCAGGAGCAGGGACGCGCCAGACTGGCGAGCCGATTGCACCGTTTCTGCGTCAGGTGAGGGCGCTTCGGCCTGATAGCCCGCGCCTTGCAGCAATTCGACGATCATGCTGCGTGAGCCCTCGTCCGTTTCGAGGATAAGAATCTTTTCGGTCTCAGCTACCATGCGCTATCTTCCATTCACCCTGCCACGCGTCCCTTGCTTGATCCTTGTTCTCGCTACTTCATTCGGGAATCCGCGTTCGAAAAAGTGTCTGCTATTCTATTAGAGTCCTGGCAAGAACCGTAAGTTTCGCTCATCCGATGCGAGAGATTGCTCTCGGAAGTGTGCCGGACGTTTGACATGTCTAAATCGCTTCTCGAAATCACCGGAATCGGAGAATTGAACGACGAGATCGTCGCCTGCCGAAAGTGCCCGCGTCTCGTGGCGTATCGCGAAGCCGTCGCTCGCGAGCGAAAGCGCGCATTCCGCGAGTGGGATTACTGGGGCAAACCGGTCCCCGGTTTCGGCGATCCACATGCCGGCCTATACATTCTGGGTCTTGCTCCCGCTGCGCACGGCGCGAATCGCACCGGACGGATGTTTACCGGCGATCGCTCGGGAGATTTTCTATATCGCGCGCTTCATCGCGTTGGATTCGCGAACAAGCCCATCTCCGCCCGCCGCGGAGATGGGCTCAAATTGCAGGACGCCTATATCGGAGCTGCGATTCGCTGCGCGCCGCCTGCGAATAAGCCGTTGCCGAGCGAACTCGCGAACTGCAAGCCATTCTTCGAGCGTGAAATCACGCTCGTCAAACCGCGTGCCATTCTCGCGCTCGGTGCCATCGCGATGAAGGCTTACCTGGGGATGCTCAAGTCGGACGGAGCGATCGCGCGCTTCGCAGAATTTCCTTTTAGTCACGGCGCCGCCTATCAGTCGCCGGGCAGTCTGCCGCGTCTTTTCCTCTCCTATCATCCTAGCCAGCAGAATACTTTCACGGGCAAGCTCACGCCTGGCATGTTACTGAGTGTGCTGAGAGCCATCAGGAAGTATCTCGACCAGCCGGCGACGAAGACCCTCGCCCCGCGGAATTCTTAGCAAACGCGACGAACCGCTGATCCCTCACTTCGTTCGCGATGACAACGCTCTCTATCATCCGACTCGGGCTGGCGTTCACGAATCTGATTTGCACCAAATGGCCTGCAATTCTGACTCGATTAGGAATGACCTCCGCCGAATGTTTTGTTGGGGTTGCGGCGATTTTTAATCGTTTTCGTGTCTCGATTAGAAATCGTGAAAAGTGAAAGGGGACGAGGGAGGATAGATTCAGACGGGGGCTATGGGAGCCTCCCCGAATTGGTGTACCTTCGCGCGATTTGCGGGTGGTTTGGCCTGTGGCTGTGGCCACGCCGGGCCTATAGCGGCTTGTATGTTAACTATCATGCTAAGATACTTGTAAACTAATTATACCATATCATTTACACGAATGCAAGTGCCGGGCTCTGTGGATGAGCGGCTCGGTAGAGCAATTCTAGGACGAAGAGTGCCCGGCTGAAGCCGGGCGCTACAAGTGCTGTGGGGTGCGCTTGCCAGTATGCAAACGGGATAGAGCTTCCACACGTACCGCAGATCCCTCACTTCGTTCGGGATGACAACGCTTCTACTTTTTTCCGCAACCTGTGAAGCTGGGCGCTACAAGTGCTTAATTAGTGCGTGTGCCCAGGACAATGGATCGGGGGTTCAGGACTTAGATGGTATCTCGTTGAATGTAGAAGGCAGCCGGCGTTCCGAGCGTATTTCGCTTGCTCTTGATTCTGCGTCCGGGATATAAGCGCGGCCACCGAATTCTTGCATCAACGGGGGATCAGCAAGATGGCTGAAGCCGCACCAGACGGAGCCGGGGCAGGGGCGCCCAAGCCGGGGGCGGCCGCGACGAAAGGACGAAGCTGGCTTTGGAACAAGGACCTCGCGGCGATTCCGCCGGAGCGGCGCACGTGGGGGACGTACAACTACACCGCGTTATGGGTGGCGATGAGCGTCAATATTCCCACCTATATGCTGGCAAGCGGAATGATCGCCGGAGGTATGAACTGGAAACAGGCCATTTTCACTGTTTTTCTGGGCAACGTGATCGTTCTGATTCCGATGCTGCTCAACGCGCATGCCGGGGCGCGCTATGGAATTCCGTTCCCGGTATTTGCGCGCGCGTCGTTCGGCGTGCTCGGCGCTAACATTCCTGCCGTTCTCCGGGCGCTAGTGGCTTGCGGCTGGTTCGGGATTCAAACGTGGATCGGTGGCGAAGCCATCAGCACTCTTCTCGCGGCGCTCGTCCCGTCTTGGAACCATCCGTGGATTTGTTTCTTTCTCTTTTGGCTGCTGAATCTCGCTGTGATTCTCCGAGGCATCGAGACGATTCGTTATTTACAAGGCATCGCCGCGCCTGCGCTTCTTATCCTGGGCCTTGCGATGCTGGCGTGGGCCTACGTCAAGGCCGGCGGATTTGGTCCAATGCTTTCGACGCCGTCGAAATTCCACTCATTCGCGGAATTTTTCGCGTTCTTCGTGCCGTCGCTGACAGGCGTGGTCGCGTTTTGGGCTACGGTGGCACTCAACATTCCTGATTTCACTCGGTATGCGAAAAGCGTGCGGGACCAGGCGCTCGGACAGGCGATTGGATTGCCGGCGACGATGACGTTCTATTCATTCATCGGTGTTGCGGTCACGTCGGCGACAGTCGTCATTTTCGGGGCTGCGATCTGGGATCCGGTGGTGGTACTGAGCCATCTCGGAAATCCTGTCGCCGTCGTTGTTGCCATGCTGGCGTTGCTGCTGGCGACTCTGAATGTCAATGTCGCCGCGAACGTGGTCTCTCCGGCGAATGACTTCTCAAATCTTTATCCGCGGCGAATCAGCTTCAAGATGGGGGGTGTCATCACCTGCTTTGTGGGCATTCTGATGCAGCCGTGGAGGCTGATGTCGAGCTATGGCAACTACATTGTGGGCTGGCTTGTGGGTTACTCGAGCTTTCTTGGGCCGATCGCGGGCGTGATGATCGCCGACTATTACGTCCTACGAAAGAAAATCATTCTTACTGAGGATTTGTACGACCGGCATACGTTTTACGAATTTTCCAGCGGATTCAACTGGCGGGCGATTGGCGCCCTGGTGGCTGGAATCCTTGTGGCGCTCTCGGGCTTAGAAATTCATGCAATGAGCGGCTTGTACCATTACGCGTGGTTCGTTGGATTCGGCGTTTCGTTCGTCACCTATCTTATTCTGATGCCTCGGGCGCGCGCGGGTTCTTAGGGTCTGTGAGAAGCCTGAATCGAACGCCTGCGATTGGCGATCATTGCGTGAAAGCGAAGATGCCGGGCTGAAAGCCCGGCGCTACAAGTGCCGGGGGGCGGGCTTGCCGGTTATGCATGTTCGCACTGGCGACGCTGTTTGACAGTCGTTGCGCGCGCTTGCTAGCCTCCGGGCCATGAATGGTGCGGCTAAAAATCAAGCTACGATCGAATTTAGCGACGCCTGCTTCCGTGCAGTAGACGGCCCCGTAATTCTCGACCACCTGGAACTCGCGATTTCTCCTGGAGAGACTCTGGTTTTATTGGGGCGCAGCGGCTCGGGCAAGACGACCGCGCTGCGGCTTATCAATCGCCTGTTCGAGCCCACGGCTGGCGCCGTAAGAGTCGAGGGCCGCTCGACGCTCGATTGGGACCCGGTGGCGCTTCGGCGAGGAATCGGCTACGTCATCCAGGATGCCGGGCTTTTTCCTCACTATACAGTCGACCGCAATATCGGCCTTGTGCCGTGGCTTGAGAAGTGGCCTGAGGAGCGAAAACGCGCGCGCGTCGCGGAGTTGCTGCAACTAACCGGACTCGACCCTGCAAAATTCGCGCGTCGCTATCCACACGAACTCTCCGGTGGCCAGCGCCAGCGCGTTGGCGTCGCGCGGGCCCTCGCCGCCGATCCGCCGATTCTCCTGATGGACGAGCCGTTCGGCGCACTCGATCCGCTCACGCGCGGCGAGTTGCAAAAGGAATTTGCCGATCTGCAAAAGCGTCTGCACAAAACGATTGTTTTCGTCACGCACGATACGCGCGAAGCGCTGTTTCTGGGCACACGCATCGCATTTATCGAAGCGGGCCGGCTGGTGGGCGTTTACACGCCTGAAGAATTTCTGCACGCGACCGAACCAGTGGCCGCGGCGTACTTGGCAGCTTGTCGCATGGGCGATTCGCTATTGAAGTGACAGGCGGGAGGAGAACGGATGGATTTCCTTCATTTCATGTTTCGCAATCGCGATCAGATTTTCTCGGCGACGCTCGAACATCTCTGGCTCGTTGGCGCGGCGATGTTTCTCGCCGTGTTGATCGGCATTCCTCTTGGGATCGTCGCAGCGCGGCGGCCGTGGCTCGGCAAGCCGATCATCGGAGCGGCAAACGTGGCCGAGACGATTCCCAGTCTCGCGCTGTTCGGATTTCTTCTGCCCGTTCCGTGGCTCGGCGATCGCGCCGATCGCCTCGCCATCACAGCGCTCGCGCTCTATGCGCTTCTGCCGATCATCCGCAACACCGCCACCGGAATCACCGGCGTGGACGCCAAAGTTCGCGACGCCGCGCGCGGCATGGGAATGACGGACAATCAGATTCTGATTCACGTCGAACTGCCGCTGGCGTTCTCCTATCTACTGGCAGGCGTTCGCGTCGCGACCGTCCTCACGATAGCGATCGCGACGATTGCCGCAGCCATCGGCGCCGGCGGGCTCGGCGAATTTATTTTTCGCGGTCTGGCGATGGTCAACGATCAGCTGATTCTTGCCGGAGCCGTCCCGGCGGCGGCACTGGCGCTCGCCGCGGATTTCATACTTGGTGTTCTCGAAAAACGATTTCGATTCGCACAATAGGACGAAATGGCCGCTAAATGAAGTCTGCGCCGTTCGATGAATTCCTGGGCTCCGAGAGGTTCGTGCGCTTGAGGAGTCTCGTGAAATGCGCCGCTATTCTCGCTGTGCTATCGCTCGCGGCCGTTTCCTGCGGTCCACCGAGGCGCGACACTTTCGTCGTCGGATCCAAAAATTTCACCGAGCAGGCAATCCTTGGCGAATTGCTCGCTCAGCATCTTGAAGCGAAGACGCATCTCCACATCGTCCGGAGCTTTTATCTCAGCGGAAGCTACATCTGCCAGCAAGCGCTTCTCGCAGGCCGCATAGATGCATACGTCGAATACACGGGCACCGCGCTGACGGCGATTCTAAAAGAAGCTCCCCTCAGGGACCGCGCCGCCGTCTACCAACTCGTTAAAAGCGAATACGCGAAGCGTTTTCATTTTGAAGTGGAGCCGCCTCTCGGCTTCAACAACACATTTGCAATCGTGATTCGTGGAGAAGACGCGCGACGCTTGCAAATTCACACGCTTTCGCAGGCGGCCGCCTACGCCCCGCAATGGCGCGCAGGCTTCGGTTACGAATTCAACGAGCGCCCGGACGGTTATCCCGGCCTCGCTGCGATGTATGGCCTGCACTTCAGCTCGTCGCCGCGCATCATGGACCTCGGTCTGCTGTATCGAGCGCTGCTCGATAAGCAAGTGGACATTGTCGCGGGGAATTCCACCGATGGTCTTCTCGCCGCGCGCGATTTGACAGTTCTCGACGACGATAAGCACTACTTTCCGCCGTACGAAGCCGTGCCAATCGTGCGATCGAGCGCGCTCGAAGCGCATCCCGAAGTGCGCGCGGCGCTCGATGAATTAGCCGGCAAAATCTCCGATCAGGAGATGCAGCGAATGAACTATGCGGTCGACGGCGAGCACCGGGATTCAGCGGACGTCGTGCGTGAATTCCTACATGCGAAAGGGCTGGATTGAATAAATCGGGCGCATGAGCTAGAACTGACCGATGCAGGCCGGCGATGTGAGCTTCACTCGAAATTATGTCCACATCGCCGGCTTTCATCGGAGAGGCCGCATCCGGTAAACGCGCGTCTCTCCTCCACTTCATGACGCTTCGCGAACGCGAACAGTTTAGTTGGATGGATTTACTGTGGCTGGCCTTTCTGGCCGGCCTCGCGATTCTTCCTCCCATCGAGGAAATCCATAAGCAATTCATCCTGCTTGCGATCGGTGTGCTGCAACTCCTCGAAGGCCGGCTGATCGCGTATTTCCCCACGCGCGGCCGCCACTACGCGGTGTTGCTCAAGATTTTGCTCGCCACGCTTTTAATCGACCACACGGGAGAAGTTGCAATCACCAGCAGCTACTATCCGATCTACTATCTGCCCGTTGTCACTGCCGCGATTTATTTCGGTCCCTGGGGCACGCTTGTTTGGACTGCCATCGCATCCGCGGCGTATTGCTCGTATCTCTATCCTGCAATTCAGCAGTATGAGCTGACCACGTCAGCGATCACCGAGCTGACGATTCGCATTCTGTTCTTTTTTCTCGCGGGGGTGATTGTCAATCGCTTTGCTGTCGAAAATCGCCGCCAGACGCGCCGCTATCAAATGCTTGCCGAAGAGTTGGAAAAAACAAACCGGCGGCTCGAACAGATTCAGGTGGAGGCGCGCCGCTCGGAACGGCTCGCGGCCCTCGGCCAGCTTTCGGCGGGCCTGGCGCACGAGATTCGCAATCCGCTCGGCGTCATCAAAGGCTCCGCCGAAATGCTTCAGCAAAAGCTCCAGGACTCGAATCCTCTCGCCAGCGAATTGGCCAGCTACATTTCGAGCGAAGTGAACCGCCTGAGCGCGCTGGTCACACGCTTCCTCGATTTCGCCCGACCTCAGCATTTGGAAACCGCAATGCATTCCGTTGCGGATGTCGTCGAGCGCGCTCTAAAAGCCGTGGCCGCGCAATGGACCGGCCCGGCAATTGACGTTGAGCGAAAGTACGAGTTCGATGTACCGCCGGTTCCACTCGATGAAAATTTTTGCGAACAGGTTTTCATCAACCTGGCTCAGAATGCTTATGAAGCGATGACGGATGGCGGGAATCTGCGTGTCACGATTCGCGCCGCCCAGCGGGATCACGTTCGCGGCGTCGAAGTTCAATTCTCAGATACCGGGCCCGGCGTGCCGGAAGAATTGCGGGAACAGATTTTCAATCCATTCGTCACTTCGAAGAAAAGCGGCGTCGGTCTGGGTCTCGCCATCGTCTCGAAAATCGTGGATGACCATCATGGCGCCTTGCGCCTCGAAGCGTCTTCCGGCCAGGGCGCGTGTTTTTCAGTTTTTTTTCCTGAGGCTGGCTCGGCCGCCGAGCCGTCGCCGAGTCGAGCTGTAGAGATTTCGGGCGAGTGACTTATGGCGACTATTCTCATCGTCGAAGACGAAGCCAAAATGCGGCGCCTCCTCGAATTGAATCTCGGCGAGGACGGATTTCAGACGCTTTCTGCGCCCGATGTTGAGACTGGTCTCGATCTTCTTCGGCAAAACTCCGTTGACCTCGTCTTAACCGATCTCAAGCTCCCAGGCATGGGCGGGCTGGAATTTCTGCAGACGATCAAGCGGCAGAATGCAAATTTGCCGGTAGTCGTCATGACGGCTTACGGCTCCGTCGAAACAGCGGTGGAAGCGATGAAGGCCGGCGCGAGCGATTACGTTTTGAAGCCGTTCTCGCTCGCTGAAATGCGCATGATCGTCCACAAAGAGCTCGACGTGCGCAAGCTGCGCGAAGAGAACCGCTCGCTTCGCGAGGCGCTAGGGCACCGATATGAATATCCGAACATCATCGCGCGAAGCGCCAAGATGCAGGAAGTTCTGGCCATGGTCGAGCGCGTTGCGGCCACTCAATCCACAGTTCTCATCGGCGGGGAAAGCGGCGTTGGCAAGGATTTGATCGCGCACGCCATTCACCAGAAATCGCGCCGGAACAACGGTCCATTCGTAAAAATCAACAGCACCGCGATTCCGGAAAATCTTCTCGAGAGCGAACTCTTCGGTTACGAAAAGGGCGCGTTCACCGGAGCCGCGACGAGCAAGCCCGGCAAATTCGAATTAGCCGACAAGGGCACGTTGTTTCTCGACGAAATCGGCGACGTGCCTCCCGCAACGCAAGTGAAGTTGCTCCGCGTTCTTCAAGAGCGCGAATTCGAGCGCCTCGGCGGAACGAAAACCATCAAAGTCGACGTCCGGCTCATCGCCGCAACGAATCGCGATCTCCGCGCAGCGCTCGAAGAAGGTACGTTTCGCCAGGATCTTTACTACCGTCTCAACGTCGTCCCGATTGATATTCCTCCACTTCGCGAACACAAAGAGGATATCCCCGATCTCGTGAAACTGTTTCTCGATCGTTTTTCAAGCCAAGCTGGAAAGCAATTTACTGGCATCGCTCCCGAAGCGCTGGACATGCTCATGGCGTTTCATTGGCCCGGCAATGTCCGCGAGCTCGAAAATATTATCGAACGCGCAGTCGCTCTGTCAGAAGGCCCCGTGCTCCAGACCGGCGATGTTCATCTCGATGCTGTTCGAGCAAAACCCGTATTCGGAACTGCTCCGCTAATTCCCGAAGGGCAGACTCTCGAGCAATGGGAAGACGACATGATTCGCGAGGCTCTGCGCCGTGCCAATGGCAACAAGAGTCAAGCCGCGCGGATGCTCGGCCTCTCGCGAAACGCCCTGCGTTATCGCCTCTCGAAGATTGGCATCGCCGACGAAGCCGACAAGCACGAGTAGGTGGCTGGCCTCAACCGTTAGTGGTTGAAATCAACCACCTCAGCGATCCGGCACTTGGACCATGGCCAAAGTAATACTTCTCTATAATAAACAACCCAAATAGCTTAGTTGTCTCTTTGTAAGGTGCCGATTTGGCATCCGCCCTGCACCGTAAAGGCTGGAATTAGGCCTAAGTTCGGCTCGGCGCAATCAGGTGGAGCAATGAAGATAACGAACAGAATTTTTACGGGAGCGGCGGTAATCATACTCTCGCTATTTGCGGGCGAGTCGGCACGCGCTCAGAACCCCGGCACGCCGCAAGATCAGGGCGCACCCCAAGATCAGGTAAGCCCTCAAGATCCGGGCAATGGTCCGGACCAGGGCAGCCCGGAGACCCAGCCCTCCGCCGATGACCAGAACGCACCCGGCGCAGCGCGCGTCAGCATGATCAAAGGTGACGTAACCATGCAGCGCGGCGATTCCGGCGACGTTTCCACCGCCACAACGAATACGCCATTGTCTCCCGGCGACAAAGTCATGACCGGCAACAATTCCCGCGTGGAAATCCAGCTCGATTTCGCAAACGTTTTGCGTCTCGGCGATAATTCAAGCGCGAATATCGCGACGCTGAATCGCAATCAAATTCAAGTTCAAGTCGGCGAGGGTCTTGCGTACTTCAGTCAATTCAAGGGCAATGAAGCGAGCGTCGAGATTGACACTCCCAATGTCGCGATCCAACCCGCCGACAAAGAAACCAGCTTCAGCATCTTCGTGAACAGCGGCGGCCAGTCCGAAGTCACGGTCCGCCGCGGCGAACTTACTATTTCCTCTCCGCAAGGCAGCACCCGCGTTCGCAGCGGCCAGATGATCACGGTGCAGGGCACCGGCAGCGACGTGCAATACAAGGTCAGCGACGCGCCGTCGAAGACGGATTGGGACGCGTTCAATCAGGATCGTGACCGCCTGATCGAACATGCCGACAGCTGGAAGCACACCGATCGCTATTACACCGGCACGCAGGACCTCGACGCCAACGGCAAATGGACCGAAGTTCCTGATTACGGCCAGGTATGGGTTCCGAACCAAGCGCCCGGCTGGGCTCCTTACAGCGCGGGGAGTTGGGTTTGGCAGCCTTACTATGGCTGGACCTGGGTTTCGAGTGAGCCGTGGGGCTGGGCGCCATATCACTATGGCCGTTGGTTCGTTTACGGCGGCGGATGGGCGTGGTGGCCAGGACCGATTTACGGCGGCTTCGGTGTCGGGCTGTACCGTCCAATTTGGGCGCCTGCCTACGTTTCTTTCTTCGGATTCGGGTCTGGGATTGGAATCGGGATCGGATTTGGTTTTGGATCGTTCGGCTGGTTGCCGATTGGTCCGTGTGACTTCTTCCATCCGTGGTGGGGCGGATATCGTGGGCGCTTCGGCGCCGTGGGCTTCGCCGGTGTCCGTGACGTTAACGGTTTCCGCGGCGGCTGGGGTGCGCTGCACGGCGGAGACCGCTACTCGAATCTTCACAACGTATGGACGAACGATCGCGTGCGGCAGGGCCTATCGACCGTATCAGCAAACAACTTTGGCCGCGGCGCGGTTCACGCCACACCGGCTAGCCTCGATACTTTGCGCAGCGCTCACGGCATGACGGGTAATTTGCCGGTAGTGCCTTCGCGTGCGAGCTTGAGTGCTTCGGGCAACTTCCGCGGCGAGGGCTCGGCAGGCCCTCGCGGAGGAACTGAGAAGTTCTTCTCCAAGCAAACGCCGGCCGCACGGCCCGAGTCTTTTTCGCAACAGGCTGCGCACATGCAGCAAGCAATACAGAAGGACGGGCACTTCGCGCCCGTTGGCGGCACCGAGAACGCCCGGAACTCCATTGCCGGAAAGTCTAGCCCCGTGAGCAATTCCAACAACAACAGTGAGGCGCGCCGCCTGGGCAATGAGACCAACCGCCCGGCGAACAAAGAAGCCGGCAACAGCCAATCGTTAGGTGCGAGGAGCAACGGCTCGAGCGATCGGCCGGATTCAACTTCGAGCGCGCCAAGCTCGACGCAAGCGCCTGCGCGCAATGGCTGGCAGCGCTTCGATCCTTCGACCGGTGGGAACGCGTCGCGGCCGTCGTCATCTACAGGCCATGCAGGAAATGTAAACGGGAATCAGCGACCCTCGTCCAATTCAAACGACCGGCCTTACGGAAACGGCGGCTTCGACAGAAATTCGGCGTCGGCAAGTTCGCAGAACGCGCGGCCACAGAGCACTCAGCCAAGCTATCGGCCGCCCGCAGGCTATGGCGGGTCGGGCACGTACCGTCCACCTGCGGCCTACGGTCAGTCGGGCGCATATCGTCCGCCGGCGGGCTACGGTTCTTCGGGTGCCTATCGTCCACCGCTGCAAATGAACAGGCCGATGGTCACTCCCCGAACGTACGGCAACTCGCGCCCACCGTCGAACCCTTCTAGCGGCAGCTCTCGCCCCCCGAGCACTCATGGTTCGAATGCACCTCCGAGCCACAGCAGCTCTCACGGTTCAAGTGGCGGCGGCCACGGCAGTTCGGGCGGCGGCCACTCGCACCGCTAATTATTTCTCAAACGTGGCCCGAGCTCATTTCGGGCAAACTAAAAGGCGCGCTCAGAAATGGGCGCCGCCTTTTTTAGACTTTCGAATTGCCTTCCGAAGTTTTCAGTCCGCCGATGGCTTTTCGGCCGGGTGGCCGATTCGAGAGAGCGTCGCCGTTCGGGCCACGCGCACCCTCGCCGCGCTCTTCAGTTTTCGATTGAGCTCCTGACCCGCGCGGCGCATGTCAAGATCAACTCCACTCGAAGGCTTCGGCACAAAATCCACGGCGCCAAGCTCCAAAGCGCGGAGCGTCGAGCCCGCTCCTTCGCGCGATTCCGAGCTCACCATCACGATCGGCCGCGGGCTCTGCGACATGATGATCTCGGTGGCCTGCAAGCCGTCGAGATGCGGCATGTTGATGTCCATCGTAATCACGTCCGGCTTGAGCGTCTGCGCCAACTCGACACCCTCGCGGCCATCGCGCGCTTCGCCCACGATTTCCATCTCCGGATCGGCGGCGATGATGTCGTGCAGCACCTTGCGCATGAAGGCCGAGTCTTCGACGATCAACACACGCAGTCTGTCTTTGCGTTCCGTCATTCCATCATTCCTCGCGCATATGGACGGCCGCCGCTGCGCCCAGCTCGCTCACAGGCTGCCCTCCGCAACGACCGCGTGTCGAATCGCGCCGTCTTTTGCAGGCTTCCGATAGATTTGGCAATCGCCCAGGACGAGGCGTTCTAGGCGCACCGAAGTGCCGTCGAGCGACTCGGCATGGCCGAGCAGAAAATATCCGCCCGGTTCGAGGCATTCCGAAAATCGCTGCAGAATGGAGTTGCGGCGCTCCTCTGAAAAATACATGAGCACGTTCATACAAAAGATGCAATCCATCCGGCCGACGTAAACGGCCCGCGAGAGATTCATCGGCGTAAACGTCACCATTCTCCGGATGCGAGGCCTCACGACGTAACCGTGCCGCGTTTTCGTGAAATAATTCTCGAGCTGCTGCGCGTTGAGATTTTCGAGGCTTTGTCCGCTATAGACGCCGCGCTCGGCGTGCTGCAGCGCGCGGCGGCTAATGTCCGTGGCCAGAATTTCGATGCGCCACGCTTCAGCGAACGGCAGCGCGTCGGCCACTGCAATCGCGATCGAATAGGCCTCTTCGCCTGTCGAACACGCGGCGCTCCAAATCCGAAGTGTCCGCGGGTTATCCCAGAATTTATTTTCTTGTAGCTCCGGGACGATCTTTTTGGCGAGGGCCTCGAAAACGCCCGGATATCGGAAGAACGAAGTGTCCTGCGCGAGCAAGCCCTCGATCATAGCGTCGTATTCCACACTGCTGCCGTGCACGACGCGGAGCAGATCTGCCACGCTTCGCAGCTTCTTTTCGGTTACGTAATCGCGCACGCGCGTCGAAAAAAAGCGCTCGCCCGCCGCGTCGAATGAGATCCCAGAGCGCTCGACGATTAGCTCGCGGAGCTCGTCCAGTTCGCAGGCGGTAACCGAAGCTGCTTTCTCTTTCATTTCCAGGCTCGAGCCACGCACAAATCTCCAGAAAAAGAAATGCACGTCGCACGCCACTATTGACGCCGCTACCCGCGCGACATAGATTCCTGAATGCTCTTGTTTTCAGCTATTTAAGTGCGCCGAAAGAGGCAGGCGAGCGCGTGATTACCAATGCACCAAACGCAGCCATCTCAAGCTGAGACTCTTTCTCAGTTGAATAGAGGGAGAACTAAGGCAAGTGAGAAATCAAACCGGGGCCGGACGCGGTACGCGCACTTGCAATGCGCCAATCAGGGTTGCAATTTTTCCGCTTCCTCAACGAACGACAGAAGCCGCTTTGTGCTGATGCCGAGATTAACCACCGCCTCGATACTTTTCGCTACTTTCAATTGTTCGACGCGATCCTGAAAGTACGAAATCTCTATACGCGCCCATTCAATCGCTTTCGCAAGCGAAGCCGATTCGCCGGTTTGCTTTCGCGAGTCCATCGCCAGCGCAATCATCGCCCGCGCCACTACCGCACGGCGCAAATCTTCCGAATCCTGGCCGGCGTCACTTACAAATGACGCGACTTCCCACGACGAGAGTAATACTTTTGAATTCTTCAAAACGATCGTGGACATCGACCGTCCGCGCGAAGGTGGCGCGTAAGACAATTGCTCCAAGATCGATTTCAAGCACGACTCAGCCTCGGTTGGTACGGCACCGCCCGTCGATGGAGCGCCGCCGAATGCCGCTTTAGGAAACCCGGCGTCCGCGCTTGGAGTTGGCTCGCTTGGGGTTGGCTCGCTTGGATCCATGATTTCGACGTGCTGGCCCGTGATGTCATTGTTGGGAATCGCCGGCGTAACGCTCTCCCCTGTGGCTTCGACTTTCGCGGGTTCCAGGGAGTTCTGGGCAGCGTGCGGTTCGTCGACTTGCCGTGCTTCGATCACGCTTTCTTGCGGAGCCGGCTCCAATTGCGTTTCCGTTACTGCAGCCGGCTCGGGGGCGGTCCCTGCAGCCTGCGGTGCCTCGACGGGCGTTGCTTCTATCGCGCTTTCCTGGGGACCCGGTAGCGTTTCCGTTTCCGCCGACGGTGTAGGTTCGGCGAATTCAACATGCAGTTTCGCAACGGCGTCTTCGAGGTCCGCGCGCAACGCAAGAAGCTGCTCGAAAGAGCGATTCACCGCGTTCTCCGCGTAATCCTTCTGGTAGAGCGGGCGCCAGTTCTGCGCGAATAGGCGCAAGCTTCCGATGGACTCTGCCGCTGAATAACCGGCGCGGCGGCAATCCACGCTTCGCACTCCGGCGCGCTCGAGTTCATCGACGGCCTTGATCACCGCGCCCTGATCGGTGTGAAGCAAGCGAATGAACGCGCGGCGCACGAGAAAATTGAAGCGCGCAAATGTAATCAGCGCGGCTGGATCGTAAAACAACGAGCCCGAAGATTCCTTCAGCAACCGTCCTTGTTCGAGGACGCCATTCTCGAGCAGGTCACGCAGGCTCCGGCACTCCTTCACGGAATGCAAAATTGTTTCGAGCTGCGAGCACCATTCGAGCGGCGTCGAATCTGAATTCGTCACCACGGGCTCGAGAACGCGCGCCACATCTTCCAGGGTAATTTCCTCGTGATACATGCTTTCGGGCGCGCAGAGAGCGAAGTACTGCACGGTCAAGAAATCAATTTTGTCGCGATCGGATTCCGATTTATTAGGTTTTCTGAGTTGGCGGTGAATGAATGCGCGAAGTGCTTCTTCGTGGGCGTTGATCGTCGCCGGTGGAAGCTGCCGGATTTGAAACGCCTTGATCTTCGCGTCAATCTCGTCCAGCCATTGTAGATCGCGCTCAAAAATCTCGCGCGTCGGCTTGGCGGGCGGCAATTCGCCTTCGGGATACGGCAATTGCGAAAGCTCGAATTGCTTTGCCAGCGCCGCGTAGAGGGGATAAGCAGCGCGCGCTTCGCCCCATTTATCTATAGGTGCGTTTGTATTTTCCGTCGTGATGTTCGACGCTTCGGATTCCGGAGTAGCTTGGTCTGGCGGCAGAGTTGTCTTCCAATTCATGATTTCGAGATCCCGTGTTCAGTCTCTTGCGATCTGGGCAGTCTATTCCGGCTTGAAAGGAGTGCACGGGAGCGGCCAAATCGTGAGCCGTAATAAAATTCGCAATGCGTTGATTTTATTCAGGTTTTGAATGATCGCGACAGCGCGAATGCGCTCGATCGTCTCACGCTGAAACAAGCCGTCTCAAGTGCGCGCGCGAATCTCCTTGTTACACATTGCCGCGCGTTTGTCGCAAAATTCAGTGCAACGCGGAATGCAACACTCGACCGAGCGATCGGGGCGAGTACCGGGCCTCACGACGCCAACTGTGTGCGCTCCGTTGATCGTGTGACCGCCCTCACAGGAATGCCGTATAGCTTTAATTTCCGGTATAGCGTCGCGCGGCTGATCCCCAGCAATTTACCTGCGAGCGCTTTGTCGCCGCCCACTTGTTCGAAAACGCGAAGGATCGTCACGCGCTCCATGTCGGCAAGCGCCGCATTCGAAAGTCCGTCATGCCCGGATCGGTCCAGACCTTCGTCACGCATGGATTGAATTACGGGAGGAAGATCAGCGATGCCGATTGTCGCGTGATTCCCGAGTGTCACTGCGCGAGCGATTGAGTTCTCGAGCTCGCGAACATTGCCGGGCCAATCGTACTGCAGCAGGCACTTCATCGCAGCCGTCGAAATCTGAATGTTTTCCCCCGGAGCGTACCGGTCGAGGAAATAGTGAGCGAGAACGGGAATATCCGAGCGCCGCTCGCGGAGATTCGGCAGATTCACCACCACGACGTTCAAGCGGAAATACAAATCCTTGCGGAATGTCCCCGCGCGGTAGGCCGCTTCGAGGTCGCGATTCGTCGCAGCGATCACGCGAACATCCACCGGCACCTGCTGATTGCTTCCAACCGGCCGGACTTCTTTCTCCTGCAACACGCGCAGAAGTTTGGCTTGCATCTCGAGTGGCAGTTCGCCGATCTCATCGAGGAAAACCGTGCCGCCGTTCGCGGATTGAAAGAGTCCCGGCTTCGATCTCACCGCGCCGGTAAATGCGCCCTTTTCGTGCCCGAAGAGTTCGCTCTCCATAAGCGTCGGCACAAGCGTGCCGCAATCAACGGCCACGAACGGAAGGTGCGCGAACGGCCCGCGAAAATGGATTGCGCGCGCGACGAGCTCTTTTCCCGTTCCACTCTCGCCGGCAATCAGCACGGGCGTGCGCGTGTCCTTCAGCCGCGAAATCATCCGCAGCACTTCCTGGATGTTCGCCGACGATCCAATGAAGCCGTCAAGCCGCGAATCGGTGTCCACGCGCTCGCGCAGAAAGCGGTTCTCGTTCACGAGACGGATTTTCTCGGCCATGCGCTGCAGAAGCAGCCGCAGTTTCTCCACTCGAAACGGCTTTTCGATGTAGTCGTACGCCCCGAGCTTCATCGCGTCGACCGCGGATTCAATCGAGCCGTGGCCGGTCATGATCGCCACTTCCGTATGCGGCACTCGCGATTTCACTTCTCTCAGCAAATCCACTCCCGACGAACCCGGAAGTTTCAAGTCGGTCACGACGATGTCGGGGAGCGCGGAATCCGTGTTGATCAGCGCGTTCTCGGCGCTTTCGGCTTCGACGCACTCGAATCCCAGCGCCGCTCCCACCGTCACGCACAGCCGCCGGATGTTTTGCTCGTCGTCCACTATCAAGAAACGTATCGCTTGGCTATCTGTCATGTTGTTCTCTGGGCTTTCCGATTGTTGTTTCGACCATCGAAAGAATTTGTGCGACGCGAAACGGTTTTTCCACAAACGGCGCGCCGCTCTCTTCGAGCAACGCGGCAGTGGCGCGATTCGCGATATCGCCGGTAATGAATATCAAGTGCTCCAGCAGTTCCGGCTTATGCTGCCGCATCCAGGAGTGGACGTCCGCGCCGCTCACGCCGCCGGGCGTGCGAATATCCGAGATCACGCCGCAGAAATCTCCCGTCTCCAAAAGGCGCAGTCCCTCGGCCGCCGACGGCGATGGGACCACGCAGTAGCCGCGGCGTTCGAGCGCGGCACGAACGAACGCAGCCACGGAGGCTTCATCCTCGATCAGAAGGATCGGAGCGATAGCCGGCGCGGCCGCTGATTTCGCGGCTTTCACTGTGCGCGCTCCGACGCTGCTGCCGCGGCAATTGCCGTCTCCGCTGCCACGGGCAGCCGCACGATGAATGTGCTGCCTTCGCCGCCGCTGTTGTTTTCGCAAAAAATATCGCCAAGATGAGCGCGAACAATTCCGTAGCAAATGCTCAGCCCCAAACCCGTCCCTTTGCCGACTTCTTTCGTCGTGAAGAAGGGCTCGAAGATTCGATCCACGTCTTCAATTCCCGGACCAGTGTCGCGAAAACGAATTTCCACCTGCCCGTTCGCGTGCGACGTTTTTATTTCGATTCGTCCGGGGCGCCCGGTCTCCTGCACCGCGTCGTATGCGTTGTTCACGATGTTGAGGAACACTTGCTGAAGCTGGTGAACGTCGCCGACGATGGCGGGAAGGTCTTCTTCGAACTGTTCAACCACCTCGACGCCGTGGTTCGAAAAATCGTAGGCCCTAAGTTTAAGGGTCTGCCGCAGCACGGCATTGATCTGCAACGCCTCGCGTTGCTCGGGTTTTTGCCGCGCAAAACTCAGCAGGCTTTGAATGATCACTTTTGTGCGCTGCGCCTCCTGCAGGATCACGCGCAGTTCGTCCTTGGCAGATTCCGGCACCTCGGCATTTTCAAGAAGGAGATCGGTGAAACCCAGAATCGCCGCCAGCGGATTGTTCACTTCGTGCGCCACGCCGGAGACGAGCTGCCCCACAGCCGCCATTTTCTCGGTGTGCATCAATTTGGCTTGCAGAACGGCGGCGTCGGTAACGTCCGTCATCACCACGACGATGCTGTTGATATTCCCCTGCTCGTCGCGCATCGGACTGAGGCTGATCGAGAACTGGCCCGTGGTTCCGTCGCCGCGAATGAATGGCAACTCGATATTTTCGATGGGCACTCCGCGCAACGCTCCGCGCAGCACCTCCGCCAGCGATTTTCGTCGGCTTGGCACGATGAATTCCGAAAGCGGATGTCCCACCAGCTCAATTTCGCGGTGGCCCGTTTCAAAGCAGCGGCGATTGGCGTAGCTGATCAGCCCGGCGGTATCGAGTACGAGGATCATGCTGCGCGTGTTGTTCAGAATGTTTTTGTTGAAGTCGCGCTCCCGCTGCAACTGCGCCTGAAAGGACTTTTGCTCCGTGATATCGAGCATTAACCCGCGATACTGAATCACGCGGCCAGCTGTGTCGCGGACGATCAGAATATTCTGCAGTGTATGGATCCACGCGCCGTCGCGCCGCAGCAACACCTCTTCGTGATTGCGGAGCATGCCGCCTTCTTCGGCCGCTCGGACGCAGCGCCGCCGCAAATCGGGACGCAGACAAAGCTGTTCGAACAGATTCGCGTTGAGCAGCTCGCCGCGATTCTGATAGCCGAGCATCCGGACAAGCGCATCATTCACTTCAATGAATTGGCCGCTGGGAGTGCAGAAGAAAACGCCTTCCTGAATATTGTCGAAGAGTTCGCGGTAACGACGTTCAGCCTCTCGCCTATCCGTGATGTCCTTCAGTACGTGCACCGTGCGCAAATCATCTTCCGGCAGGCTTCTCAGTCGCGACGTCGAAACCAAATACGTCCGTTCCTGCGCCTGTTGGACGTACTCTTCGGTTCCGGCGCGCGAATCACGGCAGAACGGGCAGACGTGCTTGCTTTTTTCCACGGCCAGGGCGCGAAGAATTTCCATGTGCCTGCCGATGAGTTCCGAAGGGCGCAGTTGAAGATGGTCGGCAAGCGATCGGTTGACGCGCAATATGCGGTTGCTCGCGTCGTGAACCACGATGAAGTCCGTGATCGCGTCGAAGTCTTCGATCCATTGTTTCTTCGATCTTTCGATCCAAGAGAACAAGCGCGCGTTTTCGAGCGCGACCGAAGCGTGCCCCGCAAGCGCTTCGAGCAAATTCCGGTCTGGCGCCTCGAACGCCCGGTCTCTTCCGACGAGGCACAGGACACCCATCAAGTCGCCTTCACTCCCCGTCAGCCGCGCGAGCGCGAGATCGTCGCCGCCCAGCTCTTCCGCAAGCTCGCCGCCGAAAATATCAATCGCGGAATCGAAGCGGACCGCCCCGACGGAATTCCATTTCATATGCGAAAGCTCTTTCGCGAGCTGCACCTGCTTGTCGTGCGAAATCCGGCTCGCGTCCCCTTCCGCGGACGCCAATTCCCAATCCTCGCCTCTCACGAGCACGAGAGCCGCGGATGTCGTTTCGAGGATTCTCGTCGCGTTCGACGTGAATCGCTTCACGAATGCCGTGGGTCCGATCGAAGGCTTAAGCTCGCGTGTCGCCGCGGAGAACTGCGCAAGAAGCGTCTCGAAGGAGCCATTGAGACGCGAAGGGATCTCGCGAATTCTTTTCGCTGCGCGCATGAAGGATTTGGGGCCTGCGCGATACGCCGCAAGCTTTGGAGTTCATTACCAACCTACGGTCTCATCTCATTTTGAGTCAAGAATTGCACCGCGAGACGTGCTGAAATCGACACTCACCCCCTTCTACACGCCGTCGCAACCTGAGATTTTTCCAGTCAATCATTCCCGCCGTGAGACGCTTTGCCCGTTCATACAATCCAAATACGGATTTCTGCGCTGCACTCAATCGTATGAAGCCATGTGACTTAAATCCAGAATCGAATCATTAAGCGCACCTCAAAAAATCACACCAACACTGGCACCCACCGTGCATTTTCCTTTACCGGAGTTCTGCGTAGTGGGTACGAGTGTGACGGTGTTCAAGACAAACTTGATACGAATCGTGGTGACCTTGGCCTTTGGGGCGCTTTTTGTTCTTCCGTCGGTGATTTTCGCTCAAGACGGCGGTACCGACGCAGCCAAACGAAAAGTGCGCACGAAGGTAGCGCCCATTTATTCCGTGCTCGCGAAGCGGATGAACGTCGAGGGCAAAGTAAAGGTCGCGGTGACGATTACTGCCGACGGCCGCGTCAAGGATGCGCGGCTTGTCGGTGGAAGTCCGGTGTTGGCGAGCGCTGCTCTTGATGCCGCGAGGCAATGGGAATTCGATCTGGCTCCCAAGGATTCAACTGAAGTCATTGAGTTCGAATTCAAGAATCCTGCGAGCTAGTGCGTAAGCCTTGCCGCGAGCGGCGTGCTCGGCGGCAAGCGGAGGCAATTCGAGATGATGATCGGAAACAAGCTCTATCTGGGATTCGGCGCCATTCTGGCGGTCATGCTGGCGCTATTTTTTCTTAGCATATTGACGGTGACGCGCGAGCACAAAACGCGGTCCATCGCCACCGACACTCTCTCGGACATGCAGACGATCGAGAGCATCCGCTATGAGGTCCTGATCGAGGGACTTGAGCTGCGCAACTACCTGCTCAGCGGCGACACGCGGGATGAAGACAAAGTCACCAAGGTCTACAGCGACTTGATCACGGCCCTCCGCGCAGGGCAACAAAACGCCAAAGACCCGACGCTTCGCTCAACGCTCGCCCAGGTGGAAGAAGGCGAGCATACCTGGATGGATAATTTCGCCAAGCCCCTAATCGCCAAGCGGCATCAGGTGGATGCCGGCGACGCTACCGTCTCCGATCTCCAGATTTTTTATTTGCAGCAGAATCCCAGCGCGTGGATGAGCAAAACTTCCGTCCTGCTCGATGAAGCGAGCCGTTCGGTCGGACAGGCTCTCGATGAATCGAACGCATCGGCAGCCGGCGCAGCAGTTTGGAGCACGGTGGCCAGCGTCGTCGGAATCCTCATCGCTATCCTGATGGGCATCGGAATCGCCTACTACACGTCGCGGTCCATCACGCTTCCGCTCGGCCATCTCATCACCGTCGCGCGCGAGATCGGCGACACCGGAAACCTGGATCAGAAGATTGATATTCATCGCGACGACGAAGTCGGCCAACTCGCCGACAATTTCAACAAGATGATTGCGCACCTCAAGGACATGGCGGGGGTATCCGCCTCCATTGCCGAAGGCCAGCTTGCTGTAACTGTCACGCCGCGATCCGAACGCGACACCCTCGCAAACGCTTTCTCTCTGATGGTCGCCGGACTCCACGACATCGTTCGCCAGGTACGCGACAGCGCCGCACAGGTCGCCGACGGCTCGGGTCAGATGGCCAACGCTTCCGAGGAATCGGCCAAGGTGAGTGTACAAGCCGCGGCTGCGATCGACGAAGTCACCAGCACGATGCACGAGATGAGCATCAACGTTCAAAACGTCGTCAAGAACACGCAAGTGCAGGCCTCGAGCGTCGCTGAAACTTCGGCTTCGATCGATCAAATGGTCACGTCAATTCAGCGCGTCGCGGACACCGCTAAGGTGCTTCTCGACATCGCCTACCGTTCCCGCGAAGAGGTGCACACCGGCATCGCGACGATGGAGAAAACCACTGACGGCCTCAATCGCACCAACTCGGCCATCCAGACTTCGGCGACTATTATCGGAGCTCTTGGCCGCCGCGCGGATGACATCGGCAAGATCGTGGAAGTTATCGATGATCTCGCCGAGCAGACGAACCTGCTTGCCTTGAACGCCGCAATTGAAGCGGCGCGCGCCGGCGAGCACGGTCTCGGTTTCGCCGTCGTTGCCGAAGAAGTTCGCAAGTTGGCCGAGAAGTCAACGCAATCCACGAAGGAAATTTCCGAGTTGATCGAAGGAATTCAGAAAGAGGCGAGGGAAGCCGTCGAGAACATGGACAAGAGCACGGCCATGGTGCAGGAGGGCTTGCTGCTCGGCAGCGATCTGAATACGGCGCTCGCGAAAATTTCCAACGTCGTCACCGAAGTCTACAAGTTCGCGCAGGAAATCGGCGCGGCGACCACCGAGCAATCGAATGGTTCATCGCAGATTGCCAAGGCCACAAACCGTCTCACCGAAATCACTCAGGAAATCAATTCGTCCGTGGAGGAGCAGGCATCGGGCGCGCAGGCTGTCGTTCGCGCCATGGAGAAAATGCGCGAGCTTGTCCAGCAGTCTACGTCAGGCTCCACGCAGCTCGCCGCCACTGCAGAACAAATGTCGCAGCTTTCGCGCGGCCTGATCACATCCATGGATCGATTCGTGCTCGGCGGCAATGGCAATGGACGCCCGTCGTCTCAGCGCAGGCCCGGCAGCGAACCGGCGCCCCGCTTGTCGGCCGGTCGCTACGCTGAATTGGTGAACTCCTAGCCCTCCGGAGCCGCCATGGACAAGAACATACAGGTCGTCGGCTTTCGCATCGGCGCTGAGACGTTCGGAGTGCCGATTTCGATCGTGCGCGAAATTGTTCGCGTCCCCGCCATCACGGCGGTCCCGAACGCCCCGGATTACATAGAGGGCGTCATCAACCTCCGCGGAAAAATTATTTCCGTCGTCGATCTTCGCAAGCGCTTCGGCGAAAAAAATATTCAGCCCACCAAGAAAAACAGGATCGTCGTCGTCGAATTGAACGAGCGCTCCGTCGGTTTGCTGGTGAATTCCGCTTCTGAAGTTTTGAAAATTCCCCCTTCGGAAATCGAAGCGCCTCACGACTTATTCCAGGATGGAGAAGTTGACTATGTGACAGGCGTGGCCAAGTTAAAAGGCCGCCTGGTCATTTTGCTGGACCTCAACAAGGTAATCCGCCGCTCGGAGCTCCGTCGTTTGGACGATCTCGCGGTGTCGAGCGCTGAGTGGGAAACAACGGAGCCGGCGCTCAAGTGATCGCGATCAATTTGCTCTGAGAACAGCGAGAAAACATGTCCACGCTCACCACACAAACTCCTCTCACTGACGCGGAACTCAAGCTCTTGCAGACATTCATCTATCAGGAGTGCGGAATGCACTTCGACGAGCGCCGTACGCATTTCCTTCGCGATCGCCTCCAGCGCCGCCTGAAGGCCTGCGGTCTGGATTCTTTTTATGCCTACTACAAACTGTTGACCAGCCGCGAGGGTAAGCCCGAACTGAGCGCGCTGCTCGAGAATCTGACGGTCAACGAAACCAGTTTTTTTCGCGTCAAGCCCCAGCTCGACATGTTTCAAAAAAGCATTCTCGAAGAGGTTCTGCATCGAAAGCAGGAACGCCGCGATTGGACGCTTCGCATCTGGAGCGCCGGATGTTCGACAGGCCAGGAGCCTTACACGCTTGCGATCATGGTGTGCGATGCGCTCGCGTACTACTACCTCCGCAATCCGCTTCCCTTCGACATGCCCGTGCCCAAGCCGCTGATTCCTCCGCCCTGGAAAGTCGAAATTCTTGCATCCGATATCAGCTTCTCGGCGTTGCTCACCGCGGGGCAGGGTCTTTACACCGACGCGCAGATGGAGCCGGTGGACTACACCACTCGTTTACGCTACTTCGAAAAGTCCGCCGATAAATACGTCGTCAAGCAATCGCTTAAGAATCTTATCCAATTTGATTTCCACAATCTGAAGACGGAATTTCTTCCGCAACGGAACGACATAATTTTCTGCCGCAACGTAATGATTTATTTTGATGAGGCGGAGCAGAAGCGCTTGGTCGAAAAGTTTTATCGTTGCCTCAATCAGGAAGGCTATCTCTTCGTCGGCCACGCCGAGAGCCTTTTTGGGGTGTCAACGAAGTTCCACATGATTCATCGGAACAACGCGACCGTCTACCAGCGACTCGAGGGAGCGCAGTGATTTTCGACGACGAACGCGGCGTCGAGCTTCGCGAGATTTTCTTCGAGAGCGCGGCGGAGCTTCTCCAGGCCATGAATGAAGGCGGCCTTGAACTCGAGGAGCGTCCTGGCGATACGGAGACGATTCGCAAGGTGCGCCGTGCCGTTCATACGCTGAAGGGTGATTCGGCTTCCTGCGGCTTCAAGCAGCTTAGTGAGCTCGCTCATGAGCTTGAAGACGTGATGACCTCCGATAACGTCGCCTCGATCGGCAGCGCGCTCGCGGAAGTCGTTCTTGCCGCCGCCGACACGTTTCACACGATGCTTGCCGCTTATCGCGAGGATAAGCAGCCTCCTCCTGGCGGCGCGTTACACGAGCACATCCAGCGCGTCCTTCACAAGCCCGCTGCTGCGGAAAAAATTCCCAACGAGCCTCTGGCCGGCCGCTTCGCCTGGACTGAATACGAACGCCTGATGATTTCGGAGGCCGCGCGGAAAGGCCAAGTCATTTACAACGTTGCCGCCCGCCTTTCTCCGGACGTCGACATGCCCGCTCCCGTCGTCCAGCTTGTCCGCACCGCGCTCCAAAGCATTGGGACCATCCTGGCGTTCCGCCCCGACGAAGCCGAAGACATCTCGAAGACTCGTCAAGTGGAAGCGGCTCTTTCGAGCTCGCAACGGCCCGAGATAATTCAGCGGCGCTGCAAGATTCCACCCGTGATCGCGGAAGTCCGCGTCGAGCGCATCGAAGCTGCGCCGACGGCAAATCGCGACCTGCTGGATATCCTTCTCGAATCGGAGGCGGCTGCTGTCGCCTCGGGAATTTCGCTCGCGGCCGTGCCGCCGCACGCGGCGCCTGCGAAGGCGCCGGAAGTCGCGGTTGAACGTCGAACTGCGCCCGCGAATCCGAACAAAGAATCCGCGGCGGAAAATATTCTGCGTGTGGATGCCGCCCGCATTGACAACGTCATGAACCTTGTCGGCGAGCTAATCATCGGCAAGTCCATGCTCTCCCGGACGATTCTGGAATTCGAAAAAGCGCACGCGAAAGACCCGTTGCGCGGCAAATTTGCCGACGCGCTGGCATTCCAAGCGCGCGTCCTGAACGAACTTCAAAAGTCCGTGATGAAAATTCGCATGGTGCCCGTCGAGCAGCTTTTCCGCCGCTTTCCGCGCGTCGTGCGTGACGTCGCGAAGGAACGGAACAAAGACATCGTTCTCGAAGTGGCCGGCCAGACCACCGATCTCGACAAGGGCATTCTCGATGCCCTCGCCGAGCCTCTCGTACATCTCGTTCGCAACGCCGCCGACCACGGCATCGAGCCTGCTACCGAGCGCGTCGCCGCCGGAAAGCCCGCTCGTGGAACAATTCGTCTGAACGCATTCCATCAAGGCAATCAGGTCGTGATTGAAATCGCTGACGACGGCCGCGGCCTCAACCGCGACAAAATCGTCGAGCGCGCCATCGAGCGCGGAATCATCTCGCAGTCTGAAGCCGAGCGGATGAACGAGGCGGAAGCCCTCCAGCTAATTTTCAAGCCCGGCCTCAGCACCGCAGATCAGGTGACTCAAATATCCGGCCGCGGCGTCGGCATGGATATCGTGCAAAGCGTCATTCATCGTTTGAAGGGTACGGTCAATATCGCGACCGAGCGCGGCCGCGGCACCACCTTTCATTTGTTAATGCCGCTCACCCTCGCGAGTATTCAGGCATTGATGTTCCGTGTTTCCGGCAGGCTCTATGCCGTGCCGCTTTCGTCGGTTGTCGAGATCGCGCGCATTCAGGATTCCGAGGTCCACTTTGTGGATGATCGCGAAGTGCTTCGCCTGCGCGATCAGCTTCTCGCGCTCGTGCGTTTGGAGCGCCTCGGCGGTGCGAGCGCTCCGAAATCGAAGCGCCTCTTCGTCATCGTCATCTCCGCGGGCACTCGCAAATTCGGTCTGGTTGTGGACAACCTGATCGGCGAAGAAGAGCTCGTGATGAAAGCGCTCGATGACCGGTTCGTTTCCTCCGATCTCGTCAGCGGCGCTTCCATCCTTGGCGATGGCACCGTTGTCTTGATTCTAAATGTCGCCGCGGTCGTTTCGCGTCTCACGAAGGCCGCGCCGCTCGGAGCGATTGCATGAGCGGCCAGATCCGAGTGCTCGTCGTGGACGATTCCGCGCTGATGCGGAAGCTGATCCCGCAAATTCTCGCGGAGGATCCTTCGATCGAAGTGGTCGGCACCGCCATGGATGGCACCTTCGGCTTGAAGAAGATTGAAGAGCTCCGGCCCCACGTCGTGACGCTCGATCTCGAAATGCCTCGCATGGACGGAATCGAAATGCTGCGCGCCATCACCCGCAAGCATCACGTACCCGTGATCATTTTCAGTTCCCACACCGAGCGTGGCGCCAGTTCGACTCTGAAGGCTCTGGCTCTCGGCGCTTTCGATTTTGTGTCCAAGCCTCACGATGCCGCCGTGGGAAATCTTCAAGGCATTGCAGCCGAGCTGACGCTGAAAATTAAAGTGGCTGCCTCTTCCGGCGCCCCGAAAATGATTTTGACCGTGCCCACCAAGAAGCAAAAGGGAACGAGTCCCCTCGAAGATCGGCGTGCCCCGTCTCGCGTCGTGGCCATCGGCGTTTCCACTGGAGGCCCGGCCGCGCTCCAATATGTTTTCTCCCAGCTTCCTGACGATTTTCCCGGCTGCTTGCTCGTCGTCCAGCACATGCCCGAGGGTTTCACCGACATGTTTGCGCGCCGCCTCGATGAGTCTTGCGCCATCGAAGTCAAAGAGGCGCGCTCGGGTGATCTGCTTCTTGCCGGGCGTGCGCTCATCTGTCCCGGCAATCGCCACATGAAAGTCCGGCGCCTCGCGCAAGGCGATATCGTCGTGCTCGACGACAATCCGCCGGTCAACGGCCACCGTCCGTCAGTCGACGTCCTTTTCCATTCCGTCGCGAAGGAATTCGGAAGTGCTTCACTGGCCGTGCAGATGACGGGCATGGGCGACGACGGCGCGGCCGGTATGGGCGCCATTCACGTCGCGGGTGGAATGACTCTCGCGCAGGATTCGGAATCGTGCGTCGTGAATAGCATGCCGCGGTCCGCTATCGAGCGTGGATTCGTGGACCGGGTGGTTCAGCTTTCCGCTCTCGCCAGCCACATACAGTCGATGTGCGTCGCGGAAAAACTTCAACAGGATTTCGCTTCAGCTTCTTCGCCTGCCGAACCGGCAGGCGCGGAACGGGGCTCGAGAAGGAGATTGTAATGAAACAGTTCGAAGCTTTGACCCGCAAGAAAGACAATCAGCCCGTGCGCTACCTGATCGTCGACGACTCCGTCTTCGCCCGCAAAAGCCTCGCGAAAATGATCGAGGCTTTCGGCGGCACCATTGCCGGCGAGGCCGGCGACGGCCTCACCGCCATCACGGAGTACAGCCGCACCAGTCCCGATATCGTGCTCATGGATATCACCATGCCGCAGATGGAAGGAATCGAGGCGGTCGAGCGCATTGTCCGCGATCATCCCGAGGCGCGCATCGTCATGGTCTCCTCGGTCGGTTATCAGGACAATATTCTGGCCGCGCTCCAGAAGGGCGCGCGCCACTTCGTGCAAAAGCCCGTGAAGCCGGACGCGCTTTACGAAATTATTCGCTACGTTCTCAGTGACGAAGGCGTAACCGCGCCCGCTTAGGCGCAGGGAGCTTCACCATGAAACTCGATTTGATTCAGCCGTTCATCAGCGCCGTGGACACCGTCCTCGCGGAAACGATGGAAACCCCCGTCACGATCGGAGGCCTCAAGATGGACGACGAGGGCTATCGCAAAAAAGGCGTCGCCGCGATGATTGCGATCAAGGGCGCCATTGAAGGCCGCGTGATTCTCGATGTCGAGCCGCGCGCTGCTGCACGAGTCGCGAACTATCTGGCCGGTGAAGACATCACTCTCGACGAACAGGCTATGCGCGAAACTGTCTCCGAGCTTGCCAACATGGTCATCGGCAACGCGGTCACTCTTCTCAACGATCGGGGATCAACCTACAAAGTGTATCCGCCCGAGCTGATCACCGACGAACAGCTTGCCAGGGAGGGCGCGGACACCGAAGCCACCGTGCTTTCTTTCGAAACGCAGCACGGCAACGTCTACATGAATATCGCCATGCGATACTTTCGCCGCCGCCAGCGCGAGCGCAACGTCGTCGCCGTCTCCTGAAGAATACGTGTCCCGCGGCCGGCGCCCTTGTAGCTCACGCCTGCCCTGAGCTTCGAACGGGTCCCCGGGGCTCCGGCCCCGCCGGGACGAGACGTGAGGACTCTCGTTGAACATAGCAAACGGCCAAATTAACGCGGCCTCAGACGCTAACCTTACTTCTTCGAATGAATTAATCGTCGAATTGCCGTACCTTCAGGCGGGAAGAATCAGGACTTGTCTTCAGCTCCGCGGTTTGCAGCCCTAATATATTCCGTCCCATGCCGGAACAATCCCGCCGACGGAATCGCTTCCACTCTCACGACGCGCGCCGGAATAAATATGTTCGCCGTCGCATCGGCATAAGGCACTGCGATCGCAATCTGCGAGGATTCCACGTAGCGGCGCTTGCTGCGGAAACTCAATCCTTCTGACGATAATTCTTCGCATACGGCCAACTCGTCGTCCGTGTCCGGCTGGCGGACGCACGCGGTAAGCAACGTCTTCAGCCGAACTGCAGCGCGTTGTTCGTTCGCGCCCGCGAATCCTGCCACCGCTCGGTCCCCAAATCCGCGCACAGCAGCCGCGTGTGCTGCGCTGTTCGGATCCTCGTGCGATGCTGGCCCCCACATGCTCGGCGTGTCGCAAGTCTTACAGTGCCGCGCCAGTCCGTGATTCGTCTCAAAGCTCTCGAGTTGCATCGGGTCGAGATAAAGCACTTCGCGGTCGTGGCAATAAGTGCATTCAAGAAGCATCCGCGCAATTGCTTCCTCGGATTTTTCGAACGGCGGAAACTCCACGCCCCACAAATCCACGGCATCGTCAACGCATTCGATTCCGTAAAGGAAATATTCGCCCCGCCGGCCGAATTGCCCGATCACACGCGCCAAGCCCGTGCGATGCGATTCGTGCTTCGCCGTGCGTCGCACGTGCAGCACTTGATCGGCCCTGAACACGTGGTTCGCCACAATCACGGCCCCATGCCGGTTGATTAGCAGTGTGTGCGCGGGCTCGACAAACGGTTTCCCATCCCGGTCCGTGCCCGTTACTTCCAGCAGAAGCGTCAAACAAACGCGGTCGCTCCGCCTAATCCCTGTTGCAGGCACTCGTCCCTCCAACTCCTAACGCAATCGAGCCTAGCACATCGCCCACAACACGCCCTTCGAATGTCCGCCGCTGTTCCTCCGCGGAAACTACCTTGCGCCTCCAGACGGCGCGCGGTTTGCGCGGCGCTTGACTAATCGAGTGGGGCATAAAGGGTGAGCGCTGAGAAAGGACTGCCGGGAGGTTGAATCACGGATACGGAAGACTTGACCGGGCTATGAGACCTAGTCCCTGTACCAGGGCCAACCGAGTGACCGTACCACGTATGTACGGTGGGGTAGTGGCAAGACCCCGGTCCCCGCGAGATTCTCTAGCGGTCGCGCGGCCATAGAACCATGTTTTTCGGACGCCCCCTTGGGAACTGCCACGGCGAACGCCCTGCGCGCTGGAGGCAGTATGCCACGTCATCTTTCCGCTGCACTTTTCGCCGCAATCATCTTAATGTTCACGATCGCAGCGCCGGCCAATGCGCAGGAAGTCAATCCCTGCAATACGACCCAGTCGTACGCCGTGAGATGTTTCGTAAGGAACGCCATCGCCACAAAAATCCTTACCGTACCATCGGGAATGAGCCCAACTAACTACAGCAATTATGGCGTCGCCGTGTTCTACATTACTCAGGACACGAATTTGTCGGTGATTTTGCTTGGCACGACGACCGCAATCGCCGATGCAATGCCCGCCAAGAATGCCGATGGCACAGCAAACGAAACCGCCCAAACCAACGCCATCAATTCGATCATCAACTCCGAATCGCTCACGGGCCTCATCACACTACCGTCGCAAACCACCGAAGCTCAAGTCGAGTTGTTTGCGCAGCAAACCGTAACCAACCTCACTGGATTCACCGGAGTATCGCTTTCGCCCGGCGCCGTCCTACGGCTGATTGATTCTTACATCATCACCGCAACCAGCTCGACCGGCGCGATCAACTGGACGACCGTGGATGCAAGCCTTACAACCGCGGTAAAAAACCTCATCGGCAGCGGCATGCTCAAACTGCCTTCAGGTGTTACTCAGGCTCAGTTCACCACATTTGTCGAGGATGTTGCTCACGCCATCGAAGCGTACAAGTCCGCCACGGGCAGGAAATCTTTGTAGCGGTTCACAGAATTGAACGGATGACGCCGCCGTCCGCGCGCAACGCAGCACCATTCGTCGCCGAGGAGACCGGGCTGCACACGTAGGCAACCATCGCCGCAACTTCATCGGGCGACGCGAAGCGGTTCAGCAGCGACGTCGGACGCGCGTCGCGGAAGAATTCCCGTTCGACAGTTGCCACATCGGATTTCTTTTCCGCAGCGATTTCACGCACGAACGCACCTGCGCCTTCCGATGCGGTCGGCCCAGCCAATATCGAATTGACGGTTACTCGCGTGCCCTTCGTGGTTTCCGCGAGTCCTCTTGCGACAGCCAGCTGCGCCGTCTTCGTCATTCCGTAATGAATCATCTCGGCCGGGATTTGCACGGCGCTCTCGCTCGAAATGAAAACGATTCGTCCCCAATCTCGCATCATCATGCCCGGCAAATAGTGCCGGCTAAGCCGCACGCCGCTCATCACGTTCACTTCGAATATGCGCAGCCATTCGGCATCGCTGATCCTTTCGAAAGGCACCACTCCGAAAATTCCGACGTTATTTACAAGAATGTCCACGTCGGGGAACTTATCGATCGCGATTTTTACGCCATCAACGGTCCCGAGATCAGCGGCGATGCCTTCCACTTTGCCGCGCGCGCCTGCCGCGCTCAGCTTCTTCACGGCTTCGGCGACTCTCGCTTCAGTCCGCCCATTGACGATTACCGAAGCGCCCTCGCGCACCAGAGCTTCCGCGATGGCGAATCCGATGCCGGCCGTACTGCCCGATACGAATGCCCGCTTGCCTTCGAGTTTGAGATCCATGCGAATTTGATGCTCGACCGCGTCTCTCTGATTCACGGATGCTACTAGGGGGTCGGAGCTTCAGCTCCGACAACATGGCGTCAAATATCTCGGGGCATTAGCCCCTGAGGCTCACGCCGTTTTCCGCTGCTGTTATTTGTAAATGTTGCCCACCCGATGCGCATCGTAGGTAATCGCGGAAAACTTCGCGACCGCGCCAGCCCCCCTTGGCGACTGCGATTCGAAGCCGGCGCGAATGGGAATATCCGTATCGAGGCTAAACGTGCGGAGGATTTGCCAATCTTTTCCGTCCTCGGCGAAATAGAAAATATAAGTACTGCCGCTCTTCGCGATGCGCAGATAGACGGAATCTCCCGCGACGTGCACGGAATTGCAATCGTCGGAGAGTCCGCGAGTAACTACGGTCACGAGTGTGGGCTTTCCGTCCGGCGAGAATTCGAAAGAAAGTTTTGCCCAGTGATGATCGTCGCCCCAGAGCATCAGTGCTCCCGCGTCCCACTTCGTGGCGAATTTCACCGTCACTCGCGTGCTGAGAACGTAATCGGGGCTTGGCGTGAACAGCAGGATCGGAGCCGTGTTCGCCACTGTGCCGTCAAAAGGATCGACGAACCAATCTGATTTCGCATTCGACGTGATGGTGAGCACTTTCTTGTCATCGATGTGCCAGTCGCCCGGCTTGTTCTGCCAGCTCAGCGTTTCTGGCAGACCTGCAATCGAAGGCGTTGTCTGTCCGAAGGCGGGCGACGAAGTGAGCCACAGAAGAATTCCAGAAAAAATGAAATATCTCGCCATGCGTGCCATGTTTTTTCTCCTTCCGAAGCAGGGCATGGCGCAGAGTCAACATCAATCGCCGAAACAAGTCAACGACGCGGCGCATCGCACCGGGTAAAATTGAGCGTCGCTTCGAGCGCGGCTTGCGCGGTGCGTGTGAACGTGTCAAAATTCTTTCACCACGTCCGCGGCGCCTCCATTGAAATTTCATCGCTTCCGCGCCGTGCGCGAACGATCGCTGGCGATATCGTCTAAGGGTTAGGACACGGCCCTCTCAAGGCCGGAATCGGGGTTCGAATCCCCGTATCGCTACCAAACTTCAAAAGGCTGCAAATTTCCCAATAACACTGAGGAATTTATAGCGGAAGCGGGGATTGCTACCGCGTCTGATACCACTCCGTGCAAAAAAGTTCACGATCGCTCCGCCGGCGGCAGCCGTTCCGCCCCGTGCGCCTGAACGTCAGCCGGAACCGGCAAGATCCTTTTCTTATTCGAAGGCTTCTGCTCCGGCCCCTCCGGCCGAGACGTCACGAAGCGCGACGATACCACCGCTTCCGCCGCCCACTTCGCGTGTTGCATACCGATCAGCGATCTCCGGTCCTCCGGCTGTTCGCACCGCGCGCAGTCCCATGATCATGATTCTTGTGCTGTCGGTCGTAATTGCGGCAGCGGCAGGTGGAGGCTACATTCTCTACACGCATCTTCACCCTTCAGACGCAACCATCGTCGCGAATTTGAAGTCGAAGTTCGACGCAGACGCGAGACTTCACAACGCAACGATTGGAATCACACCCCAGAATGGCTTGGTAATTCTGGTTGGTTACGTCGGATCAGACGCCGACAATTCAAACGCGATTCGCATCGCAGGCGCCGAGCCCGGAGTCAAACAGGTCGTCGCGCACCTCGTCACGCAGGACCAATTTCCTTCTGTCGTGACCGGTGGTCCCGCGGGCACGAATCCGCCATCAATCCAGGAACAAAACACAGGGCAAACTTCTCCGGGTGATGGCGATCAGTCGAACCAGAAGGTGGAGACACCGACGCCTGCGACTCAACAAGAACCGATTCCCCCGCCGGTAAAACCTGTCGAACCGCGCGGTTCAATTCCTCCGTCTGTTCGCGGTACGTCGGATGCAACGCTCGCTCGTCCAGCAATTGTGCAGGCCGCGATCCAGCAAGGCGGCACGTCGCTCCAACTCGCTCCCGGACAGATGTACAGCTACGCGCTGGTCACGGGCGGCGCATTTCCGACTTCAGCGTTCGCGTCCGGCGATTATGCGGAGGTCACAAACGCTGCGGGCCAGCTTTGTGCCGCTCTCGCATACGGCGCCAACAGCGAGAACACCTATACCACTCAGACCGATTTCCATGTCATCGGTGGCGTGTCCGTATCAGGAATGTGGCACGACATGAAAGCTTATTACGGATCCAACTCACGAGCCGGAGCATCGATCGTAGCCGCGCCGTTTGTTGTAAGCGAGGATTCGCTCGTCGTTGTGATCGCCAGCGCCGCGAGTGAAAAACGAGCAGTTCTACAAGGCGTTCCTGGACTTCAGCTCGACGCGACCAGCAGCAACGGCGTGCTGCCGATGGTGATCGGGCACGCGTACCTCTCACCCGGCAACTACACCGCGTCTGAAACCAGTTCCGCGGTTGGCGGCCAGGACCCTGTGCACATGGCGGATCTCATCGGCGTCTTCGTGTTTGGGGGCAAGCACTGATCCTGCTTGTTCACGCCGCGACCATCCGCTCCTCCGAGGCCGCCACTCTCGGATTTACGAGCTTTGTCGGGTTGCATTCACGGCCTCTCATCGCTCGCACCGTATGGAATTCTGCCACCGCGGACGTTCTACATGGTGAAGGGCTAAAAAGCCAGAGAGGAGACAGCCATGAACTCGATGAAAAACATCATCATCCGGATTCTGCGAAAGGCGATCGGAAGCGGAAGAAAGGGCCGAGCGAAATTAACTTGGCCGGCGAACGGTTCTTTGAGTGAGCAGGCAGCGCGCAGGCTACGGCGGCATCTCGACTACGCCCGGCGCCTAGACCCGAAACACTTGACCGTTGTCCGACACGAGAGCATCGGGCCAAACCACACACCAAGAATGATTGCCTCTAGGGCTCTGTGAGCGAATGCACGGTTTCCGATCACGCACGTAGTTCGACCAAGGTGCTCTTCGAATCGCCTTACTCAAAAGGGGAGATTAGTACCGCTGCCACACAAACCATCGCTCGCCAGGGAATATTCTGTATGTGACGCCTTTCGTAATGAGAGCCGAAAATGACCAAACTAAGATCGGGAGGACGAGATATGTTGACCTGTAAATTCCGCTTTGCCATTCTCATGGTCATCGGCTGTGTTGCCTTCGGCGGCGTAGGCGCGGCTATTGGAGCCGCGGCAGGAGCAGGAGCGGGAACGGCCGTACAGTTAATCACGCACGGCAAGAACATTCGCATACCGAGCGAGACCCTGTTGGAATTCACCCTCCAGCAGCCAGTCACAACTTTCCTCGTATCAGATGGTGGAGGAAGCGCACTTAGGACAACAGGCACCCCGCAAACGGAGCTCAGAATCTCGTCCAATCCGCCCGTTGCGTCACAAATAATTACGTCGAAAGACAACGCTCCAGCTTCGCCTCCCGCAACTTTTGCCGTGGGACGCCACCCTTATGGCATGGCCTTTGATGGTTCGAACATTTGGATCGTGAACAATTTCGGTAACACGGTGACTAAATTGCGAGCGAGTGATGTCACAAACATGGGAACCTTTGCCGTGGGATCGAGTCCGGGAGGCGCTGCCTTTGACGGTGCCAACATTTGGGTGGTTAACACCCAAAGCAGCTCAGTGACGAAGCTGCGCGCCTCTGACGGCGCGGAGCTATCGACGACGTCCGGCGTAGGCTGCGTCCCAACATGGGCGGTTTTTGATGGGGCAAACATCTGGGTCAGCAATAGCCAGTGCAGTAAGGTCACAAAAATACGCGCCAGCGACGGCACGGTGTTAGCGACATACGCCGTGGGCGATCACCCCGAAGGCCTGGCCTTCGACGGTGCGAACATCTGGGTGGCGAATAGCCGCAGTAATTCGGTGACTAAATTACGTGCAAGCGATGGCACGGTGCTAGGGACTTTTCCGGTAGGTACCTTCCCGGAGCAAGTCGCCTTTGACGGAACCAATATTTGGGTCACGAACGACACGAGCGGGACTGTCACCAAATTGCTTGCCAGCAATGGCAAGGAACTCGGAACCTTCCGGGTAGGCACCGGATCAGTCGGGATAGCTTTTGATGGAGTTAACATCTGGGTAGCAAATAACAACAGAGGCGTCGGCAACGGCAGTGTTACCGAGCTGAACGCCAATGGCGTGGTGCTGGGAACGTTCACCGTGGGACGTGTTCCTAATAGCGTTGCCTTTGACGGGGCTTACATTTGGGTAACAAACGAGTCTAGCGATTCAGTTTCAAAACTACGAGCTTCGAGCGAGCTTCAAAGGGGCGGTATCCGCAACGTTGATTTTCAGAACTTTGACTATGCATCGAGCTGCATCGGGGAGAACGAGTCCACTCGGATCATTCATGTTTCAAAGGGGCAAGCGAACGCTCAGGACGAAGACTTCTGGGCGGATAAGCCAGTGTTTGGCGATCTCAAAGGCGATGGCCAAGAGGAAGCTGTAGTCGTACTCAGTTGTCACCCTTCCGGAATGAGCCCGAATGTGGTGTCTTCCGAGATTTTCGTTTTCGAGATGTCAGCTCGCGGTCCGAAAATCTTCGCGAAGCTTCCGCCGTCGAATTGGGGTGGCCGGCGAGTCGAACGCGCAACACTCAGCGGTAAGTATGTCGTTGTCAGCTATCTCGACGGAGAATGTAATGCGTGTACAGATTGGATCGTTTCAGTGAGATTTCAGTGGAACGGCGCGCGGTTGGTCCGCGTCGGGCAAACCCGCGAGCCGTACAAACCCTCGTGACGCGGCCTGCTTTACTTCACATCGAAGGCGCGAAGCGCGTGATGCAGCTACCGGCACACGAGCTGCCGAGAACGCAGTGATCAGTGATCTCTGTCTGAAGCCTACTCCGAGTAACGACGACAACGGCTTCCAAGAGTTCTAGTTCGTATCAATCCAATCATGGAATCCATCCTGCCCTCGTGTGGAATTCCCCTCCTGCCGGCGTTACATATCGTATGCAGCGAATCAGCGAAGCGTGGTAAGCGGCGGAGCGTGTCATGAAGATCGTTAGCTCTTTTCCAAGCTCGATTTTCCGGAACCTGAGGCAATCTCTTAGAAAGAATCGGGGAAGACGGAAAATACGAGTTCTCGCAGGATTTGTGTTGTTCGCCCTAATTCTCGTGGCGATCCGTACTCGGGGAATTGCCTTGCCGGTGCCTCGCGGTACGCTTCCCTCAGCGATTAACAAGCGCGGCGAAATTACCGGCCACTGTGTCGATTCCATAGCCGTAGCGCACGGATTTGTGCGCGACGCGCGCGGGAAAATCACCGTTTTCGACGCACCCGGCACAGGGCCTTTCCAGCGGCAGGGCACATTCGCCATGGATATCAATGATTCCGGCGTGATCGTCGGGTTTTACATCGACAGTAATCGAGTGCACCACGGATTCCTGCGCGATCCGAACGGCGCGATAACAACATTCGACGCGCCTGGCGCCGGCACCGGACTGCAGCCGGCGGTCATCGGGCACCCGGAACTGTTATCCGGTCAGGGAACGATTGCAACCGGCGTGAACGACGCTGGAACGACCATAGGATATTTCTTCGATTCGAAGAATGTGCGTCACGGATTCGTGCGCGACAAACTTGGACCCTTCGTTGTGTTCGATTTCCCGGGAAGTGGCGACACGATCCCGGAAAGCATCAACAACGCGGGTCAAATTGCCGGGGCCTATTACGATCCGCCAAAAGTAATTGACACGCCAACAATGCACTCATACAGCTCGGGCGCTGTGCACTGTTTCCTGCGTGAAATCGACGGACAAATGCATTCGTGCGATATACCGGGAGCAAGCAAAGGCCCTACTCAAGGCCCTTGGCCGGAAACTATCAACGCCGACGGAGTTATCTTCGGCTGGGACCAGGAAGGCGACGGAAGCAGAGGGTTTATTCGAGATGTTGGAGGTCATTACACAACATACAGCTTTTCAGCGCCTTCGTACGAGCCGATTGAGTCCGCTGACAGTGAAACTCCTACAGCGTGCGACATTGAGGCGAACACGTCCGTGCGGCTATCCACGCCAACTCGAGCTGAAAACTCGGCTCGAGCAGATCTCACAACTCTTGTTCCTGGCCGCTATCGAGGCACGATTTGCGAGAAAGTCATCCACGGTGCAGTGCTCACCGGCCAACGAACCGAGCGAGGGATTGAAAAGTATCGCGGTTTCATTCGAGATACCCATGGCGATCTCACCGTCTTCGACGTGACATCCGAGGCCAGCGCAATCACCATCACCTCCGTCACGCCGATCGTTAACGGAGCGACAAAGACGATGACCATTAAGGGACGCTTTTTCGGAACATATCCGCCTCCTATGGGTGAATTTCAGGGGATGATTTCACTTTGGGAGACTGGGAACTTTACCTGCGGGGACGATGCGACACCGACATACGAGAAATCCGACCGATTGCGGGTTACGCGATGGACCGACACTCAAATCGACATTGCCGGATTCAGTTGGCCGTCGAAGTCGGTGTGCCATTACCTGCCGGGAGACAAGGTGGATGTCGGCGTCTGGAATGCTCAGAATGGCGCTGGCCCGGCGAATTTTGCTTTGACGGTTGGAACGGCAAGCCAGGATCTCACTCCTCCAAAAATTACTTCGGTTACGCCGGTGTATCCTCGGGCCGATCAAACCTTCATTATCAGGGGCCAGGGATTTGGCTCCGCGCCCAAACAATACGATTCGGAATACCTGATGATCTGGGACGATACAGCAGGTTGGTTAACTACCTCTCGGATTTGGGACCCGGCTTTGCCGATTGCTCACGAGCTCTCGACGATAAGAATCGCTCGCTGGACACCCAACGAAATCGTCGTGTCCGGATTTGGAGGCGCGTACGGTCTGCGCCAATGGACACTGAATGGCGGCGACAAGATCGAAATTAGTGTCACCAACCCGGACACCGGTGTGGGCCCTGCAAAGTATGAGACGACAGTCGTCGGAACCGGCGAGAACCTCGTTGCGCCCGTCATCTCCTCTGTGTCAAAGATCTCAGCGCGTGGGGATCAAACGATTACGATCGAAGGAAAAGGTTTCGGTAGCCGGCCTCCCACTACCCAGGTGGATGAGACGACTCCTTTTCTGATGATTACGGATGAAACTGGGAATTGGCAAGCTGGTCGCCTCGGCGCGAACACCATGTCGGTGTTCCTCTCTGTTTCGCAGTGGACAGACACGAAAATTGTGGTGAACCGGTTCACTGGGGCGTATTCGGGCGAACGGCAACTGCGGTCGGGAAACCGGATCAAGATCCAGGTCTGGGATGCGCAAACGGGTGCTGGTCCAGCGGAGTACCGGCTAACGGTTGATGGGACCGCTCCCCCTGCAGTGTCGTCGGGTGCGCCCTATATCGTTGAGGCCCATATTAACCCTAACTCCTCGTCGATCCAGCTCGCGAATGGCCTCATGTATTTGTATGGAATGTCGAACGGAGGAGCCCGGCCGTCGCAGCCATTTATAACCGGTCAATTCGCTGAAGCAGTAAACGCTTACGACAATCTTGCTGCAGCGCTAGCGTACAGTGAAAGCGAGCAGAACCGGTATCCGACGACCACGTGGAGTCACGACATTTGCGGCGTCGCAGTTGCCGGGCAGTGGAATCGTTTTGATCGGTTCTACGGAGTCAATGCCGAACCGGGAGCCTCGAGCGCAGCGGTGACGTTCAATGTCGTCGAAAATTCCTTTGTCGTAATCATCGGTCTCGCAGGCGGCCAGACAGACATTACTCTTAGCGGAGTGCCGGGAATGCAGATTGATCGTAGCAACAAGGATTCCGGAGCTGAGACCGGCATCGTCGTTGCGCATGCGACGCTCACGACTGGTAGCTACACAATCACTGAATCGAGTTCGGACATAAGCCATTCGGACGACGAAAGCAAAACGGATCTCATTGGCGTGTTTGTTTTTGGAAAAAATCAATGACTCAAGTTCGAAGGAGTCCACGAGGGCGCGGGAATTACGTCGCCTTTTCCTCGCGAACTTCCGGCGCAGCCGGAGCGGCCGAGAGCGACCCATCCGCGGGCTCCTCGTCGCTAACGTCCTCCAGAAATGTCGCGGACGGCACGAAGAACAAGCTTCCCGTGACGGCGCGGCTGAAATCGAGCAGCCGGTCGTAGTTGCCGGGCGGCCGCCCGACGAACATGTTCTCAAGCATGAGCTCGGTCGTGCTCGGCGAACGGCTGTAGCCGATGAAATAAGTTCCAAATTCACCGTGCGTCGGCCGCCCGAATGGCATGTTGTCGCGCAGAATTTTGATCTCTTTTCCGTCCTCGGCGATAGTCGTGAGTGAGCTGTGCGATGAGCTTGGTTTGACGGAAGCGTCCAATTCGATATCGGAGAGCTTCTTGCGGCCGATGATTCGTTCCTGCGCCTCCGTGGACAGCGCATCCCATCTCGCGAGATCGTGCAGATATTTCTGCACGATCACGTAGCTGCCCCCGGAGAATGCGGCGTCTTCCTCACCGACGAGCACGGCATCCATCGCTTCCTGGCCCCTCGGATTCTCCGTCCCGTCGACGAACCCGATGAGATCGCGGTCGTCGAAGTATCGAAAGCTGTGCACTTCGTCCGCCGGCGTAACCGCATCTCCGATGCGCGCCATGATTTGTGTCGCCAGCTCGAAGCACAAATCCATGCGCTTCGCGCGAATGTGAAACAGCAAATCGCCCGGCGTGGAAACCGCGTGGCGCCCTCCCGAACGAATCTCACGGAACGCATGCAGCATCGCCGGCCGCGGCGCCCCAAATAGCCGGTCCCACTCCTCGGATCCTATCCCCATGATGCAGGAAAGCGCGGCCTCGAGATCGCGCATCTCTACCGCCCGAAGGATCGCGCTGAAGTCTCCGCAGAATGACCGCACAGTTGTGCGGCTCTCGGAGCCCGGTTTTAGAGTCACCACCAGAAATATTGCCGCGCGACTGAGCGTCGCGGCCACCGGCTGCGCCAGCGCACGCAAGCCGTGTGCCGCATTGGCGGCCTTCTTAGGATCGAGTTCCATTAGGTATCATTCCAATCCGCATTCTCAAACTCAACTTCACTTTTGCAGAAAGCAGCAGCGACCACGGCCCGCGCCGGTTTCACCCACGGGCGCGATGTTCATTCGCTAATGCTGCCAGCCTCCGCCGAGGGCCCGATAAAGCTGCACGAGGCTCTGGCATTCCGTCCCGCGCGCCTGTGCGAGCATGAGTTGAGCGGCAAAGAGTGACCGTTGTCCGTCCAATACCTCGAGATAAGTGGTGGTGCCGCCCTTGTAGCGCATATTGGACAGCCTGACGGACTCCTGCAAGTCCGCTACGGTGCTTTCCTGCCGCACCCGCACCTGATGGAATTTCTGATAGCCGATCAGCGCGTCGGATACATCCCCGAACGCTCTCTGTATGGATTGCCGGTACGCGATCAGCGCCTGTTGATGCTGCGACTCCGCCAATCGCAGATTTCCACGAAGAGCTCCGCCAGTGAAAATGGGCTGGCTCACCTGCGCGCCGTAAGACCAAATTCCTTGTTGCGAGCTAATTAGGCTGGAGAATGTGCCGCTCCGTCCGAATGCGCCGCCGCCTGCGCCAGTCAGCGCAATCTGCGGAAAGAACTGCGCCTTGGCAACTCCGATTTCGGCGTTCGCGGCGACCAAGGTTTGCTCGGCCTCGCGAATGTCGGGCCGGCGCTCGATGAGCGACGACGGCAGGCCCGGAGGCACTTCGGGAGGAAGCAACTGCTCGGCCAGCGGCCGTGAACGTGCCACAGCCTGCGGATAGTTGCCGAGGAGAATGCTAATCGCATCTTCTTCCTGCGCGATCTGTCGCTCCAAGTCGGGAATCTGAACGTTCGCCGAATCGAGAACTTGCTGCGCCTGCAAAACGTCAAGCTTAGTGGCCACTCCATGGTCGAGGCGAAGATTCGTGAGCTTCACCGAATCTTCCTGTGTGTTTACGGTGTCGCGCGTGATTTGCAGTTCGAGATCAAGCTGCAGGAGCGCAAAGTAGGCGCTCGCCACGTCGCTCACCAATGTCAGCGTAACCGTGTGCTGCGCATCTTCGGTAGCCAGGAGTTGGGCGCGCGCCGCTTCGGTCTCTCTTCGCAGCTTGCCGAAGAAGTCGAGCTGAAACGACGCGTCTGCCGCGAGCAGCAGTAAATTTGATTTCAGCGGGAAAAATTGCTCTTTGCCACCCGCGAAATTCCCGTCTACTCCCACCTGCGGGAAAAGACTCGAGCGCGTTATCGCCACCTGAGCGCGCGCAGCGTTGATGCGCTCCGTCGCAAGTTGCAAGTCGTAGTTTTGCTTCAGCGCTGTGCCGATGAGTTCCTGTAATTGCGTGTCCTGGAAAACTTGCCACCACGCAAGATCAGCATACGATGCTGTCTGCGCCTGGACTTCCGGGTTTTCCCTCAGATCGCGGTACGCCGTTGGAGTTTGAACATCAGGCCGATGGTAGTTTGGGCCCACCGCGCACCCCGCGACTAAAGTCGAGATCATCATGGCCGCCATGAATGGTGTTAGTTTTTTCATGGGCTGCTGCACCTTACTTCCTTCACCGTTCTCGCGGGCAACCATCTCAGTCACCCTCCGCCGGAGCTGGCGTCGCCGGCAACGCTCCGGGAGCGCGCTCCTTCCCGGCACCCGACCATTTCTCCACCAGGTAGAAAATCGCGGGCACGAAGAAAATTCCGATCAGGCTGGCGGCTAGCATCCCGCCGATCACAGTAGTCCCCATAATTTGGCGGGCAACCGATCCGGCGCCGGACGCCGTCCACAGCGGCACGCAGCCCAGGATAAACGCAAAAGACGTCATCAAAATCGGCCTCAGACGAAGTCTCGCTCCTGCGAGCGCGGCATCCGCCAGAGGCTTTCCGTTCTCGTACTCATCTTTCGCGAACTCGACGATCAAAATCGCGTTCTTCGCGGCCAAACCGATGAGCATGACCAGTCCGATTTGCGAGTAGATATCGGTCTCGATCTGGACCAGATAGGGCGGGTAGAAAATCCCGAGCAACACCCGGCGCAACAAAAGCATTCCGAAGGCTCCGAAAATCGCTACGGGCGTGCTCAGTAGCACGCTGAACGGCAGCGTCCAGCTTTCGTACAATGCCGCCAAAATAAGGAAGACGAACAGCAGCGAAAGTCCGAAGATCACCGACGGGGGCACTCCCTCCCGCGCTTTCTGCTCCTGAAAGGATATGCCCGAGTAATCGAAGCCCATCTCGCGCGGCATCGTCTGTTTAAAAACGTCTTCGAGTGCCGCCGTGGCCTGGTCCGCGCTGTAGCCCGGCGCTGCGCTGCCGTTGATTTGCGCCGAACGGTATTCGTTGAAGCGCAAGGTGAATTCCGGTCCGAGGCGCGACTCAATCGACGTAAGTGTGGAGAGCGGAACACTCTCTCCCTTGTTGTTACGAACATAAAATTGTCCGACGTTTTCCGCTTTGGCTCGGTCTTCGCTTTCCGCTTCGATATAGACCTGCCATTGACGGCCAAAGCGATTGAAATAGTTGATGAAATAGCCGCCCATGAACGCTTGGATCGTCTTGTAGACATCGTTGAGGGCGACGCCTTGTTTCAGCACTTTGTCGCGATCCACATGGACAAACTCTTGCGGGACGCTCGCCAAAAAAGTGGTGCTGAGGCTGGCGATTTCCGGCCGCTTTCGGGCCGCTTCAAGGAAAATCCCTAAGTTTTTCGCGAGAAACTGAAGATCGCTGCCCGAACGGTCTTCGAGGATCATCGTAAATCCGCCCGCTGTGCCGACACCTGGAATGGCGGGCGGGGAAAAAGCGAAGGCAACTGCCGCGGGCAGCTTGCTCAACTGCTGGTTCAGATGCGCCTTGAGCGTTTGAAATTGCTGCGCTCTTGCCGTGCGCTCATCCCACGGCTTAAATGTTACAAAGAAGGTCGAGTTGTAACTCGTGCGAACAAAACTCAGCAAACTGAAGCCGACGAAGCAGGTAACGTGTTCGACTCCGGGCGTATTTATCAGGATTTTTTCCACATCGGCCGTGACGGCCGTCGTGCGTTCCAGTGACGCCCCGTTTGGCAGTTGCACATTCACGTACGCGTAACCTTGGTCTTCGTCAGGCAGAAAGCTCGATGGGATTCGGTTGGCAAAAAAGCCGGCCGCGACACAAAAGCCGGCCAACAATACGAGCACGATGACGGTCTTGCGGATCAATACCGCGCTCCAACGCACATAGCCCTCAGTGGCTCGCTCAAAGACGCGATTAAACCAATCAAAAAATCTTCTCAAAAGTCCCCGGCTCGGTTCCTTCGGCCGAAGCAAAAGGGCCGCAAGCGCCGGGCTGAGCGTGAGCGCATTGAACGCGGAAAGCAGAACGGAAATCGCGATCGTCACCGCGAATTGCTGGTAGAGCTTCCCGGTGATTCCGGGAATGAAGGCTGTTGGCACAAACACGGCGGAAAGAACCAGCGCGATGCCCACAACGGGGCCGGAGAGTTCTTCCATTGCTTTTAACGCCGCGTTCTTCGGCGTCATTCCTTCCTCGATATGCCGTTCCACGCCTTCGACCACGACGATGGCGTCGTCCACCACAAGACCGATCGCCAGCACCAAACCAAAAAGAGAAAGCGTGTTGATGGAAAAACCGAACACCGGGAAAAGTATGAACGTGCCTATAAGCGAGACGGGCACGGCAAGCAGCGGAATCAGCGTGGCGCGCCAGCCTTGCAAGAAGAGGTACACCACAAGGATCACAAGCGCGAGGGCGATCAAGAGTGTTACGACGATTTCCTTGATTCCTTCCGTCACCGCGCGCGTTGTATCCAGAGCGACATCGAAATCCAGGTCTTCCGGGAAGCGCTGCTTCATTTGCGCCATGAGTTTTTTGACGCCCTTGGCCGCATCCACCGCGTTCGAGCCGGGCAGTTGGTAAGTGGCAATGACGGCGCTCGGCTTTCCATTGAATCGTCCAGCCACGCTGTAGTCCTGCGCGCCGAGTTCGATTCGAGCGACATCGCGGACCCGCACGATTCCTCCGTCCGGCGTTTCGCGGACGACGATCTGTCCGAATTCTTCCGGAGACGTGAGGCGGCCTTGCGCGAGAACTGAATAGGTAAATTCCGTGCCCTTGGGCGCCGGTTCGCCTCCCGCCTTCCCGGCTGGGTTAACGGTGTTCTGCGCTTGAATGGCGCTGACGATTTCCGTTACGGTGATGCCCAGCTTTGCCAGTTGGTCGGGCTTTACCCACAATCGCATCGCGTATTGGCCCGAGCCGAATACCTGAACGTTGCCGATGCCCGGCGAACGCAGGACGGGATCCGCAAGATTGATGTATGCATAGTTGGCCAAAAACTTGGCATCGTACGTTCCGTGGGGCGAGTACACCGCAATTAACATGAGAGGCGCCGTCACTGACTTTCGAACGAGGACTCCATAATTGGTGACGTCGGCGGGAAGCTGAGAAGCAGCCAGGGTTTCACGGCTTTGCGCCAGGATGTAATCGGTGTTCGGATCGGTTTTTGGATCGAAGTCCACAATTAAACTGGTGGTCGAGTTTCCGGTGGCATTCAGCGAATACATGTAATTCATGTTGTCCACGCCGTTCATCTGCTGCTCGATGGGAGTGGCGACTGATTGTTCGAGGGTTTGCGCGTCCGCGCCGACGTAGGTGGCCACCACTTGAATCTCGGGCGGAGCGATGTTGGGAAACTGGGCGATGGGCAGACTCAATATGGTGATGGCGCCCACAATCACCAGGACAATGGAAATCACCATGGCGACGATGGGCCGGTTGATGAAGAACTTTGACATGGGATTACCTTCCTTGAGTTACCGCGGCAAATGGCTTGGGGTTCACTTGCGCGCCCGGACGCACTTTCTGTATGCCCTCAGCAACCACGCGTTCGCCTCGCTTCAGCCCATCCGCAATAATCCACTGGTTGCCAACGCGGTCCCCCACAGTGACCGTTCGAATGCTCACTTTGTTCTCGCCATCCACCACTGCCACTTGATAGCCGCCCTGTAGCTCGGAGACCGCGCGCTGAGGAACGAGTAACGCGTCCTGCTGGATTCGAATGGCCGCACGAACTTTGCCGTATCCCCCGGGTCGCAAGATATTTCCAGGATTCGGGAATAGTCCTGCGATCCGAATTGCCCCCGTGCTCTCATTTACCTGGCGATCCGCGAAGTAAAACGTACCTGTATTTGGATAGGTTGAGCCGTCGGCCAATACCAGTTCGAGGCGCAGATTCTTATCAGCCGCTTCCCGCGTAGTTTCGGTCGGGAAGCGCTTTCTCCACGCGAGATACTGCGGCTCGCTGACCGTGAAATAGACTTTGATCGGATCGACAGTGGACACGGAAGTCACAGGCCCGCTGCTTGGATTGACCAGCGCGCCTACTTGAAGTTGAGCCTGCCCGGCGATGCCATCGATGGGCGAAATGAGCCGCGTGAAATCCAGATTAATTCTGGTAGTTTCAACGGCTGCCTCAGCGGTCTGAATTTGGGCCGCGGCCGTGCCCACCGTAGCCTTTGCCGCCAGATTATTCTGAATGGCGTTGTCTAGATCCTGTTGGCTGGCGGCTTGCTCTTTCGCCAGAGGAGTGTAGCGGTTGACGTCCAGCTCGGTTCTGCGTTGAACCGCTTCGGCATTTGCAAGCTGCGCTGTCGCTTGTGCCAGCTGTCCTTTCGCTTGATCGAGCGCCGCCTGAAAAGGACGCGGGTCAATCTCAAAAAGCAGCTGCCCCTTTTTGACGAACGCGCCTTCCTGATAGCCCTGTCGCACGAGGTAACCCGAGACCTGCGCCCTTACGTCGGCGTTCGTGAATCCGTCGAGCGTGCCAATCCATTCGCCATAGATCGGGATATCCTTCTGCTCAACCTGCACGACCTCGACGTCCGCGGAACCGCCCGGCTGCGCTCCCGATACATGCTTTGGGCGCATCGCTCCAATAACGAGACCGACGGCGACCAAACAAACCGCTCCGCCGATCCAGAATTTGTATTTCCAAAGCGTGTTCATCTTCTCCCCCGGCAGCGTGCCCTCACGCCAAACTCGATATGTTGGGTTTCCGTGCGCGAATCATCTGGTCTTCACAGGCATCAGTGAAGCGCCAGCGGAGTCTTAAAACTCTGGGCGGTCCCGCGCCGCAATCCTTGTAGCACATTTAAATGCCGTTTTTAATCCCTGCCATTTTCATTCGGCCTTAGATGCTCCGTGCGAACCCTCGGACCTGTTCTTTTGGCGATCCGCATCAACTACGCGCAGAACGAGCGGTCAGCTCTTTACGAACGAGGGGCGCGACGCGGGTTCCCAGGATCTCGATGGCTCGCAACATCTTCTGATGCGGAAGCGTCGAGACCCCCATTTGAAACGTAATGCGCGAGAGGCCGCCGAGGACTTCATTCACATACAATATTTTTTCCGCGACGGTTTCGGCGTCGCCGATCAAAAGCGCACCCGTGGGTCTGCGCACGGCGTCGAATTGTGCCCGCGTGGTTGGGGGCCAGCCGCGTTCCTTGCCGATCTCCGTGAATGTGTGTGCGTATCCCGGATAGAAGTCGTCAGCAGCCTCCTTCGTGGTGTCTCCCAGGAAGCCGATCGCGTGAAGACCCACGATGAGTTTCTCGGCGGAGTGGCCGGCGCGACGGCCTGCCTCGCGGTAGAGGTCGATAAGGGGGCGGAATCGCCTGGGTTCGCCGCCGATGATTGCGACCATGAGTGGAAGTCCGAGCGCACCGGCGCGAGCGAAGGATTCGGGGGTGCCGCCGACGCCGACCCAAATCGGCAGCGGATTTTGCAGTGGACGAGGGTAGATCGCTTGGCCGGTAAGTGGCGCGCGGTGCTCACCAGACCAGTGCACGTGAGTGTTCTCGCGGATATTGAGAAGCAGATCAAGTTTTTCTGAGAAAAGCGAATCGTAATCTTCCAGCCGGAGACCGAAGAGCGGAAATGACTCCACGAATGAGCCGCGACCTGCGACGATTTCAGCACGGCCATGCGAAATAAGATCCAGAGTGGCAAATTCCTGGAAGACGCGAACCGGGTCAGCAGCGCTGAGAACGGTAACGGCGCTCGTAAGGCGGATGTTTTGTGTGCGCGTGGCAGCCGCAGCCAGAATCACCACTGGGGCAGAATCAAGGAACTCGGCCCGATGATGTTCGCCGATGCCGAAAACTTCGAGGCCGGTCTTGTCGGCGAGCTCGATCTCTTCCAGAAGGTGTTGCATGCGCTCGACGGGGCTGAGGATGAGGCCCGTGGCCGGGTCTGAGATGGCCGCTGCGAAACTGTCAACGCCGATTTGCATTTTTGCAACTCCTGATATGCCGCGCTGTATCGGATGTGATTTTATCCGGGAACAATTAATCGCTCTCCGGCCGTCGCGGGTCTGCAACCTCGATTTGTTTTGCGAAGATGAAATGCCGAGTCTTGGGAGGCTGCGAGGCGAAGCTGAGCACTCGGTCTTCGAGTTTGCGATCCGCCATGGTGAACCGAGCGTGCTGGCGCTCGTGTTCTCCCCAAGTCGCGACGATAAAACTTTCGAGATAGCGGCCAGGAATTTCCGTATCGTAGTACACGCCCCAACGCGTTGCGCCATCTCGCCGGCGAATCCGCTTGTATTTATAAATTGCTTCGAGAAATTCCGATACCTTTTCGCGGCTGATCGTGTACTCGACGGTGACTAAGACCGGCCCTTGATCCGGTGCAGGCTCGACAAACATGGCGGGCTTCTTCCAGTGATCCCATACGCTGAGTTCAGGGACGGAACCTGACAGCGGAGCGACAAATCGAAGCAGCACGCAGGCCCCGATACCGAAGCCCGAGAACAGGAGAGCGGTGTTTGCACTCACGCGTTCGGCAGCAAAACCGCAGATCGCACTTCCGAGCGCTATGCTTCCCTGAAATACGAGTAGATAAATGGCCAGCACACGTGCGCGGACCCAGTCAGGTGCGAGTGTCTGCACCACAGTATTGAACACGGACATGAATACGGTCCAAGCCGCTCCTCCGAAGAAAATAAAAATGCAGAGAACCCACAAACTGTGCAATGCAGCCATCGCGACGATTACCGCCGCGAACGCCGCCGTCGCTGCGGAGACCACGGCCTCAACGGAAAATATATTTCGCGCACGTTGAAGAATAACTGCACCAATCACCGCGCCCACTCCGAAGAAGCCAAGCAGCAGTCCGTAGCCAAGCGAACTGTCGCTCAGCCGCTTTGCGATTGTCGGTAACAAAGCCCACAATGCGCTTGCAAAGAAAATCACGCATCCCGATCTGAACAGAAGTGTCCGAATGCCAGGTGAATAGCGGACGTAGCGAACCGCTGCCACGGTAGCTCCGCCCAAAGTCTCCGGTGGGAGTTGGCTCTTTTTGGAATGGCGCTTCCATCCCGCGATCACACCGATTACGCCCAGAAAAGATACAGCGTTCAGTACGAATGCAGTTCCGATTCCGGCCACAGCGATGATCACGCCAGCCAATCCCGGGCCGACTGCGCGCGATAAGTTAAATTCGATCCCATTGAGGGCCAACGCGGGCTGTAGGTCTTTTTTTTCGGTCACCAATTCAGGAAAAATCGCTCTCCACGCCGGTGACTCAAGTGCATCTCCGGCCGACAGAGCGAACGTGAGGAGCAGGAGCAGCCACGGCGTCATCATTCCTGCGATCGTGACGCCGGCAAGTACGCAAGCCACAATCAACATCCAGAGTTCCGTCCCGAGGATCAGCTTTCGACGGTCAACAATGTCGCCAATGGAACCCGCCGGCAGGGCTAGCACGAAGAAAGGCAACGCAGATGCAGTTTGGATGAGTGCGATGTACAGCGTGCTGGATGTGAGTGAGGTCATCAGCCAAGCTGCTCCCACGCTCTGCATGAATGTTCCGATGTCCGATACCAGATCGGCGATCAGCAGGTTTCGAAAGATCGGAATATGGAGCGGCCGCCAGGTACTTGGCTGTTGGGGCGATTGAGAATTCTTCGAGAACATCATCGGTGATCCGGCGGTGGCTTCTTTTTCGCCGCGCGGAATGCAGGAGATGCTACCACGCGGCCAGGGCTGATAGCTGCTGCGGAGTCAAAGGAATGCCGGCCGGCCACTAACGTCGAAACAACCTGTTCCGATCGTCCAATTGGCGAGCGCTTCGGCTCGACTGCCAAGCTGGGCGAAGATCATCCGCACAGCGGCATCGGTCGAAAATCATCAATTCCGCTCTCATCTCAAAATTCCGTTCCTCCCTGATCTCAGAATTCTGTTACCGCTTTGTTGGCATTTTTGGCATACTCTCGTGCGGCTGGAAACCAAACAGAGCAAAGCCTGTTACAGCCTGTGTCACTCGAGTGGAATAAAAAGCAGGGATTTTCCCGGTTTTGCTGGCTTTTTGAATTTGGTTTTGCCGAATCCCCCTATCGCTGCCAGGATTTTTCACTCTGCTTGCTTGCAACGGAAATCGCGTTCGCACACTGGAGAACATGTGACCCTCAAGGAATATCGCAGCAAGCGCCGTTTTAAAGTTACGCCCGAGCCGGAGGGCAAGAAGAGCGCGCAGCAGCAGGAAGGGCCGTCGCGGATTTTTGTGGTGCAGAAACATTCGGCGACGCAGCTGCATTACGATTTCCGTCTCGAGTGGAATGGAGTGCTGCTTTCGTGGGCGGTTCCGAAAGGACCTTCGACCGATCCTTCCGTGAAGCGTCTGGCGATGCATGTGGAAGATCACCCGATTGATTACGCAAGCTTCGAGGGAATCATTCCGGCGGGCGAATATGGCGGCGGAACCGTGATGGTGTGGGACACGGGCACGTGGGAGCCGCAGGTTCCCGACGTCAGCGCGGCTCTCGCAAAGGGCGACCTCAAATTTATTTTGCATGGAAAAAAGCTTCACGGTTCCTGGGTGCTGGTGCGCACGCGCGGATTCGGAAGCTCGACGAAAGAATCGTGGCTGCTCATCAAGCATCGCGATGAATATGCCAGCCCGAACGACATTACGGTTGATGAGCCCAAGTCGGTTTCGAGCGGCCGTTTGCTTGCGGATATCGCGCGCGCGGCCGGAGGAGACGTCGCGAAAGCGGCGAAGGGCGACCCGGTGATTGTGGCAAAACCTCCGGCGCCCGCGAAGAAGCCCAAGAAGGCGAGCGCGCGGCGGAAAGAGAAATAGGAAACGTGGAATAGGGAAAAGGGAAGCTGGAAAAGTGGGTTGGCGGGGTAATTTCGCTTTTTGGAGTGCGCTGTTTTGTGCCGCGATATTGTTTTCGGTCCCATGTTTTCAATCGTTTGCGCCGTTTCTAATAATTTTGTGTGCCTAGAAATTTGCCCTCGGCGTGGGATTTGCAATCGAGTGCCGGACGAAAACCCTTCGAAAGCTCAGGGCAGGTCGGTCTGCCGTGAGTGAGAGTGAATGGGCCGGCGCTACTGGAACCGATACGAATCGCGCCTCGCATGTCCCCTCTATTTTTGTAGCGATTAGAAATGACTTGTGATGATTGTTTTCTTTGAGTTGCGGCGATTTTTAATCGTTTTGGTGTATCGATTCGAAATCGATTGGGAATCGAGTACTGGAGTCCGCAGATTTGCGTACCCCTCCGAGCACGCGCGGCGGGTATACCGATAATGTGCTCCCGGAGGCGGGGGCCTCCGGGCTCTGAAGGGAATCGCCCGGGCGCGAAACTAACATGATGATCTTGTTATCTCCTGCATTAATACACTTTTCGAGTAAGTATATCACGTGCCCCGTGGGTACCAGCAAATCCACAACCTGTAAGGCTTGACGGAAGTGCCGGGGAATCAGCGGGATTCGGGCGCGAAAATCTTACGAAAGTGTGCTTTCGACTTTGGGGAAAGACGCATGATTGCAGCAATCAGTCCGAGAATGGAATCGAATTTCGCACGCCGGGATTCGGGGCGTTGACTTGGGTGAGGGCGCGGCCTAACATTCCGCGCCAACGGTGATCGCCCAACCATGATCGGCAAGGTCATCTCGCATTATCGAATCATCGAGAAAATCGGGGCGGGCGGCATGGGCGAAGTGTATCGCGCTCATGACGACCAACTCGACCGCGACGTGGCGCTAAAGATTCTTCCCGCCGGGCTGCTCGCCGACGAAGCGGCGCGCAAACAGTTTCGCAAGGAAGCTCTGGCGCTCGCCAAGCTCAATCATCCCAATATCGAGACCGTTTACGAATTTGGCTCGCAGGACGGCGTCGACTTTCTCGCGATGGAGTTGATTCCCGGCGAGTCGCTGCGTGAAAAGATCAAAGCCGGGCCGCTCGCGGAGAGAGAAACCGTGCGGCTCGGGATGCAGCTTGCCGAGGGCCTGGCCGCCGCGCACGACCAAGGCATCATCCATCGCGATCTCAAGCCTGGAAACTTATTTGTTACGCCTGACGGACGGCTGAAGATTCTTGATTTCGGCCTGGCACGATTGATCCATCCGGAAGTCGCGAACGATGCGACGCGTAGCATCACGGTCGAGAGTGGCACGATTTCGGGCACTGTTCCTTACATGCCGCCGGAGCAATTGCGCGGGGAGCCGACCGACGCTCGAAGTGACATTTACTCGGCGGGAGCAGTTTTTTACGAGATGGCGGCGGGGCAACGGCCTTTTCCGCAGACGCAAGGGCCGCAGTTGATGGGCGCGATTCTGCACAAAGCTGCCCCGGCGCCGAGTGCCTCAGGCGCGCACATCTCTCCAGCGCTCGAAAGTGTGATTCTGAAGTCACTCGAAAAGGAGGCATCTCAACGCTACCAGACGGCCCGCGAGCTTCGTGTCGCGCTCGAAGGAATATCGCTCAGCTCCACTGCGCCTTCGGCCGGGTTCGCGGCGGTATCCGCCTCAGCCATTTCTTCTCCGGCCACGCCGTCATCCGTCGTCACGGCGGCCGAGATTCCCAAAGCCCGCGGGCCGAGGCTCTGGAAGATTCTCGTTCCCGCGATTGGGATCTGGGTCGTTGGGATTGTCGCCGTCAGTCTTTATTTCCGCTCACATCACGCCGCGCCGTTGACCGAGAAGGACACCGTCCTGCTGGCGGATTTCACAAACTCAACCGGCGACCCTGTCTTCGACGGCTCGCTGCAGAAGGGGCTTTCTGTGCAGCCGGAACAATCGCCCTTCCTCAGCATCGCCTCCGAAGAGCAGATTCAGCAGACCTTGAAGTTGATGGGCCAGAAGCCGGACGCCAAGCTCACGGGCCAGGTTGCGCGCGATCTCTGCCAGCGCACCAGCAGCGCGGCAGTTCTCGAAGGCTCGATCGCACAGATTGGCACGCAGTATCTCCTCACGCTGAAAGCGATCAACTGCGCCAACGGGCGATCGCTGGCGAGCGCGGAAGCCGAGGCAAGCGATAAGAATCACGTCCTCGATGCGCTCGGCAAGGTCTCAACCGATATGCGCGCGAAGCTCGGAGAGTCGCTGAGCACGCTGCAAAAACTCGATACGCCGCTGGCGCAGGCCACCACGCCCTCGCTCGAAGCCCTTCAGGCCTACAGCCTCGCTGAGAAGATCGCGACGCAGAAGCTGGACATTGCCGGCGCGGCGTCACTGGCTCAGCGGGCCATAAGCCTCGATCCGAACTTCGCCGTGGCCTATGCCAGCCTGGGCGTCTATTACTACAACCTGGGCGAGACAGCGTTGGCGACGGAAAACATTCGCAAGGCCTACGAACTTCGGGAGCACACGAGCGAGCGGGAAAGACTCGGCATCGAGTCGATTTACTACCTCGGTGCGATTGGCGACCTGGAAAAGGCGCGCCAGGATTATGAGCTTTGGGCGCAGACCTATCCGAGAGATTTCGTTCCGCCGAATAATCTGCGCGTCATCTATGTCAACCTCGGACAATATGACAAAGCGTTTGCAGAGGGGAGCAAGGCGTTTCATGCCCGTCCGCCGGCCGGCTGGACATACGCCATACTCGCGCAAAGCTATCTCTTTGTGAATCGGATAGACGAGGCCCGTGCGACGATCGACGAAGCGCAGGAGAAGAAGTTTGATTTGCCGACGCTGCACTTACTCCTTTATCAAATCGCCTTCTTGAAAAACGATCCGGCAGGGATGGCGCAACAAGTCACTTGGTTGGAGGGCAAGCCAGGCGCGGAGGACGTGATGCTGGCGTTCGAGGCGGATACCGCTGCGTTCTCGGGGCATCTTGGGAAAGCCCGAGATTTCTCGCGGCTGGCGGCGGAATCGGCCGGCCGCGTTCAACAAAAAGAGACCTCGGCGACTTACGAAGTCGACGAGGCTTTGCGGGAAGCGCTCTTTGGCAACGGTTCTGAGGCCCGGCAGCGAGCCACGGCGGCGTTGTCCCTTTCGACCGGCCGCGACGTGCAGTACGGAGCGGCACTCGCGCTGGCCTTCGCCGGGGATACATCCCGGGCGCAGGCGCTTGCCGATGATTTGAACAAACGCTTCCCGGAAGACACCATCGTGCAATTCAACTACCTGCCGACGATCCGCGCTCAGATCGCGCTCGACCGCAATGATTCCCCCAAAGCGATCGAGATACTTCAGCCCGCTGCTCCTTACGAGCTGGGTTCACTCACACGCGCGAGCGTTTTTAATTTCATGAGTCTTTATCCCGTCTATGTGCGCGGAGAGGCTTGCCTGGCTGCGCATCGGGCTGGCGAAGCCGAGAACGAATTCCAGAAAATTGTCGATCACCGCACCGTGGTTTTGATGGAGCCCATCGGCGCACTCGCGCATCTCGGGCTTGGACGCGCTTACGCGTTGCAGGGAGACACCGCTAAAGCGAAAACCGCTTACGATGATTTTTTCACGCTATGGAAAGACGCCGATCCCGAGATTCCCATCCTCATCGCCGCGAAATCCGAATACGCCAAGGTGAATTGATCCTGACTGTAGCGCGTTGACTTGGGTGAGGGCGCGGCCTAAAATGCGCGCCAAATGCCTGAGTCGCAATCCATGATCGGCCGGACGATCTCTCACTACCGCATCGCCGAAAAGCTTGGCGGTGGGGGGATGGGTGTCGTTTATAAGGCTGAGGACGTAAGCCTGCATCGATTTGTCGCCGTGAAGTTTCTTCCTGACGATGTGGCTAGAGATCCGCAAGCGTTGGCGCGATTCCAGCGAGAGGCTCAAGCGGCGTCCGCGCTAAACCATCCGAATATCTGCACGATCCATGAAATCGGGCAGCAAGACGGCCAGCCGTTTATTGTGATGGAGTATCCGGATGGCGTGACGCTGAAACACCGAATCGCGGGCAAGCCGCTTGAGACGGAAACGCTGCTGTCGCTGGCCATTGAGATCGCTGATGCGCTCGACGCTGCTCATTCCGAAGGCATCGTTCATCGCGACATCAAGCCTGCCAATATCTTTGTGACCAAGCGGGGCCACGCGAAGATTCTCGATTTCGGGTTGGCGAAGACGTTGCCGTCCGCATCGGCGCTCTCGATGTCGGCGACGCAGGATACCGCCGACGCGGTGTCTCCGGAACACCTGACAAGTCCGGGGTCTACACTCGGCACGGTCGCGTACATGTCGCCGGAGCAGGTGCGGGCGAAGGATTTGGACGCGCGAAGCGACTTGTTCTCTTTCGGAGCGGTGCTCTACGAGATGGCGACAGGCACGTTGCCGTTCCGTGGGGAAAGCTCGGGAGTTATTTTCCATGAAATTCTGGATCGCGATCCGGTTCCGGCGATTCGGCTGAATCCTGACCTTCCGGCGAAGCTCGAAGACATCATCAACAAGGCGCTGGAGAAAGACCGGGAGCTCCGTTATCAGGGCGTGGCGGAAATGCGGGCCGATTTGAAGCGGGTAAAACGGGAAACGGAATCGCGGCCCGGCGTATCGGCAGCTTCGTGGTCCGTTGCGATCGCGCAGGATAGCGGTTCTCAATCGGTTGCACAACAGACTGGGTCCGGGTCGAGTTCGGTGTCGGCAGTTGCTGGAGTTCCGCCATCATCGGCTGCCTTGAAGGCTGCTGAAGTTCCGGTCGCCGAAGGGAAAAAACTCTGGAAGGTGTTGGTTCCTGCTGCTGCCGTTGTGGTCGCAGCGTTAATCGCGGCTTACTTCTACTTCCGTCCGCGTCCGGTGGCGACGTTGACCGAGAAGGACACCGTCGTTCTCGCCGATTTCGATAACACCACCGGGGATCCCGTATTCGACGGCGCGTTGAAGCAGGCGCTGGCAGTTCAGCTCGCACAATCGCCTTTCCTGAACATTCTCTCCGACCGCAAGGTGGCGGAGACGCTGCGGCTCATGGGGCGTCCATCGACTGAGCGCATTACCCGCGACGTGGCCGGAGAACTGTGCGTGCGAACAGGGAGTAAGGCGTTTCTCTTAGGATCTATTTCCAACTTGGGCGGTCAATACGTGGTTGGCGTGGATGCAATCGGCTGCAGCAGCGGGGACACGCTGGCCAAGGAACAGGAAGAATCTGCGACGAAGCAGGAGGTGCTAAAAGCACTGAGCAAGGCAGCAGCCAGCTTGCGGAGCCAACTTGGAGAATCGCTCGCCTCAGTGCAAAAGTTCGATGTTCCCGTGGAGGCCACGACAGCATCTCTCGAAGCCCTAAAATCCTACAGCCTGGGCATGACAACTGCGAGCACAATGGGAGACGCCGCAGCGATTCCGTTCTTCAAGCGGGCTCTCGAACTCGACCCGAGTTTCGCCTTGGCCTACGTTGGTTTGGGAGTGCACTACGCCAATCTCGGACAAGCGAGTCTGGCCGCGGAGAATCTCAAGAAGGCATATGCCCTGCGTGATCGCGTCAGCGAGCATGAGAAATATCGCATTGAGTCCTTGTATTACGACATCGCCATCGGCGATGAGGAACAGGCCATTCAAGTTTACGAACTTTGGTCCAGGAGTTATCCCCAGGATGTTTCGCCCCCTCTTAACTTGGGGGCCACTTACACTGGATTTGGGCAGTTCGACAAGGCTGCTGATGAGACGCAGAAGGCCATGCGACTCGACCCAAACATGGCGATTGGCTACGGAAACCTGGCAATGACTTACCTTGCTCTCGGCCGCAGGGACGACGCGGCGAAAATGATAAAGACCGCCGAAGAGCGAAAGCTCGACTTTGAAGAATTGCACTGGGCGACCTACGACATGGCCTTTCTCAACGGCGACGCAGCCGAGATGGGGCGGCAGGTGGCTTGGGCTGCAGGCAAGCCAGGAGACGAAGATCTCCTACTCTCGATACAGTCCGATTCAGAGGCGTATTTCGGAAGGCTCGTGAAAGCTCGGGACTTTTCACGTCGTGCGGTGGATTCCGCAGTGCGCAACGACTCGAAAGAGACCGCGGCGTTGTGGCAGGTGAACGCCGCTTTGCGGGAAGCGGAGTTCAGCAACACAGCAGCCGCGAAGCAAGGTGTTGAAGCAGCGCTGCCGCTAGCTCCGGGCCGAGACGTGAAAGTGCTCGCAGCACTGGCGCTCGCCCGAATCGGTGAAACCGCTCGAGCGAAGCGCATCGTAGATGATCTGGAAAAGAGCTTCGCATCGAATTCGATGCTGAAGGTCTACTGGCTGCCGACGATTGAGGCCGCCATAGAACTGAACGCTAATAATTCCACGCAGGCTGAGGTGCATCTCGAAGCAGCGGCGCCGTACGAACTGGGAGAGCCGCCGCCTTTGCAGGTGGGAACGTTGTATCCTGTCTACATTCGCGGCCACGCTCAGTTGATGGCGCACAATGGGGCTGCGGCGGCCACCGAGTTTCAGAAATTTCTAGACCATCGAGGGATCACGCTAAACTTCCCGCTGGGCGCGCTTGCCGATCTGGGCCTCGCGCGCGCTTACGCTCTCTCCGGAGACACCGCTAAAGCGAAGGCCGCCTACAATGATTTCTTCACGCTGTGGAAAGACGCCGACCCCGACATTCCCATCCTGCAGCAAGCCAGGGCTGAATACGCGAAGCTGTAGTGCACCATCTTCCGCGGTTAAAGCCGGAGAGATTGGAGCGCGGCGTTATGGCGGCTCTCACTCCTATTTCAATTAGACCAACGGCAAATCGCGAATTTAATTGTTTCTTTTGGCGTGCGAGGGTGAGCGAAAGGAAATGCAGATTCCTCGGATCGTCCTCGTCCGCATGGATCGGGATGCAAACAGTGCAAATGACAGCCGAGAACGAACGGAAGGAAAACCACCCGAAAAAACACTTCGTGACGATTAGTGGGTTTATGCGTTTGTCTTTTGCAGGCGGTCGCGGAAGTAATCTTTCCAGCTGGCGGGCAAGGCGTCGACTTTAAGGGCGCGGCGCAATGAGGCTACGTCGGAGTCGGAGTAACTTTTTGCGATGTAGAGGCGGGTGATTTCGGAGACGGTGACGGCGTTTGGGTCGCGATCGATCAGGCTAATGGCGTCGCCGGCGGCGACTTGGCCTTCGCGAGTCACGGCGAAGTAGAAGCCTGTGCGGCCGCTGGCGAGGAATCGGCGGACCATGTCGTCGGAGTTGAATCTTATGCCGAGTTTGTAGCATGGAAGGCGAGGCTGCGTCACGACGACTTCCGCGGAGCCGACGGAGAAAACGTCGCCGAGATGGACTGAGTCTTCGAGCAGGCCGTCGGTGGTGAAATTTTCCCCGAAGATGGCTACCGGCAAATCGCGGCCGGGCAATTCTTTTTTCCAGTAATCGTAGTGTGCCAATGGATAGCAATAGACGGCTTTGAATTCGCCGCCGTGAACGGTGAGGTCGGCTTGGCGGTCGCCGTCGAGATTCAGTTTGCGCAAGGCGATGCGGCCGGCGACTGGCTGTTTGTAGATTCCAGTGGTGACTGGTGTGCCATGCCAGGTTACCTCGCGGGGGACGCCGACGTTTAGGGAGAGAAGCTTTGTTGGCTGGTTCGCGTTTTTCATTTCGGTGGGCGACGCTCACGAGATTATGCGCGATTTACGAGCGTGTCATGAGGTTATCTGATGTCGGAGATGAAGCGTCGACTCATGGAAGTAAAAAGGCGAAGAGCGGGCGAGACGCCGGCGGTACAAGAGGGCGCCCTCGTGATCGGGCTTGGCAGGGCAATTAATATTTCAGATTTCTGATGAAATTAATTTGAGTTGTTTGCCAGGACTAGCAACGCTGCCAGGGCTGCTGTTTTTTGATCTGTGGTCCAGGGCGGGCCAAGAGAACGGCCTTGCGTGGAAATTTGTCGCGAGATGCGGGTGGCTGCTTTGCCGAATGTCGTGCGGGCATGCTCTTCGAGGTCGCGCTGGCGGAGGCCGGTGACGGGAATGTTGAGGCTCTCGCAGGCTTTTGAGAAGGCTTCGCGGAAGAATTCGCCTTCTGCGGCGTGAAGCAGAGGATGCGCGGCGAGAATTTTTGCGAGGGGCGGGAGCGGGCGGCCTGAGGCCAAGATTACGGCGGAAGCTACGACGCGATATTTGCGAGCGCGCAGTTCATTTACCACATCCTGAATTGCCGCTGCTGCGAGGCTTTTTGACGCCGCGAAACAAACTCCGATAAATTTCTCCGCTGCCGGAAGTTCGAGATCCTTTGCGAAGTGATAGGGCTGGATGGCGCCGGGCGTTCCGGGAGTCGTGAGGGTGATGCGGCGGCGGTGGATTATCTCGACCGTGCCGGCGCTCTGAGAGACGGCGACGAGAGCGCCCCAACCGGAGTGCATTCGAACGCCGATGGCTGCGCGATGCATGTGTGACAATTGTACGCGAATAAAGGAAAAGAGCCGGCGGGACGCCCTTCGAGGCTCAGGGCAGGCCGGCGGTACGAGAGGGTGAAGAAAACGGCGCATCTTTCAGATTCATCGGGCAGCTTTATCTGAAAGACGCGCGCTGCGATTGCGAAGTTAGCTCGCGGCTGTGGCTTTGGGGAGCGATATGGCGCCGATCTGCATCAACAGGGCGGCGTTGTCCGCGTAGAGCCGGCCTTGAATCGCTTTGCCGTTGCGCACTTCGATGACGTTGCAGCCGGGCACGACGACGCTTTTGTTCGTCGCGGGAATTCCGGCAAAGGTGCCTTTGTGGGTGCCGGTCGCGCGTGTTTGAGTGGCAATAAAATTTCCGCTGGAAATGGTTTGTACAATTTCAACGCGAAGATCGGGGAAAGCGGCCAAAAGCATTTGCATGTTCTGACGTACTCCTTCGGGGCCGCGGATGGGGCCCGGCGCCATTTCTGATTGTCCCACGTAGGACTCGTCTATCCGGCTCACGTATCCATCAACATCGTGAGCGTTCAAAGCGGCAATCTGCTGTTTCGCGTATTCGATATTGTCGTTTTCAGCCATTTGAGGACTCCCTTTTGGATTGTCGTGCGGTGGGGACTATACACTCGTAGCAATCTGAATGTAAGGCTGCATGCATTGTGCCGCTGAGGCGCGGGAGATTACAGCCGCAATGCGATGAAGACGAGATAGGCGGCCAGGACCAGGCCGAACAACGCGACGAGAATGCCTACGAGGTCTATAACAAAGCCGGCTGGCTCGAAACGGCCGGATTCCAATTGGGCGCGCGCGCGGCGATAGCGAAGTAAGCCGGTGAGGGTCAACGCCACTCCGCCGATAATCGCGATCGTGCCGAACCAAACGGAAAGGCCGGCGCCCGCTGACACATGGCCCTGAATCTGCAAGAATTCGCGGATGGCGATGGCGAAGCGGCCGATGGCGAAACCGAATACGACGACGGCGATGCCGGTGCGCACCCAAGCGAGAAAAGTGCGCTCATTGGCGAGATGGTCGCTTGCGCGATCGGAAGTTGCGTTCGGGGGTGGCGGATTGTCTTTCGGCTTTGGGTCGGCCATATATTCTCAGGGAATTTGAAGCGCGAGTGTCGCGCACGGTTATTTTACGGCCGATTCCAGGACTGCGCCGGCGCCCGCGAGATTTTTTACCAGGTCGTCCGGGATGACGTGCCGCTGCTTGAGATATTCCGGGCTGTTGTAAGAGAGCCAGACTTTGCCGTCGGCGTCTTCCCAGACTAACGCTTTTAGCGGGAGATCAATCGCGAGCGTCGGAGCAGCGATCATCGGAGGCGTGCCGCCTTTTGGATTGCCAAAAATTATGAGTTGAGTGGGGCGCATTTTCAGGCCGACTTTTTCGGCTTCGCCGCTGTGATCAATGCGCGCAAAAACAGTGAGGTTTTTTGCTTGCAGGATGGACTCGAGCCGCTTGAGCGTTTCAGGAACCGCATAGGGACTCTGGACGTGAATCATTCCGTTATCCGGCAGGGAAGTCATGGGCACCCTCCAAAAACTCCAGCTTACGAGCATAACGCAATCAGCCGCGTCCCTTGAGATGCCAGGGAGCGCTGACGGTGAAGATCCGATCATTGCCCCGGGCCAGCAGCACCCATTCCATGAGACGGCCACGCTGATTGTGGAAGAAGTATTCGTACCACCTATTTTCGATGAGCTGGGGTATGACGACGATAATGGTGCGAGAGGGATGCTTTTTCGAAAGATCGAGAATGAACTGAACAGTGGGTACGATGACAAAGCGATAGGGCGAAGTCAGAATCTTGAGTTTGGGCGGTTCCTTGCCTGCGTCGCGAAAGGCTTGATCGACGTAGCGGTCCCAGTCGGCGCGAAGCAACTCGGAGTACTCGGCGATCTCGACGTGAATAGCGATCACTTGCGGTGAAATCCGAGAGGCAAATTCGACCGCTTGGCAGGTGATTTTGCTCCAGCGGTCAATCGGAACGACGGCGATGGGCGGGCTGAGAATTTTCGCGCGAACGGGAACCCTGCACGATGTGAGGACCTTTATGTTGTGGTAATGGCGGCGAACGACGATGAACAAGAAAATCATGAATGGAATGAAAATTACGGTGATCCAGGCGCCCTCAACAAACTTCGCGACCAGCACGACGATAACGGTGATGCCGGTGACGAACGCGCCGAGCCCATTGACGAGGGCGCTCTTTAGCCACTGCGGGCCGCGATGCTTCCGCCAATGAACGACCATCCCGGTCTGCGAGAGCGTGAAGGCGAGAAAAGCGCCGACGGCGTAGAGCGGAATCAGGCGATCAGTGACACCTCGGAAGGAAATGAGAAGGATGCCGCAGAGTACGGACAGGACGACGATGCCGTATGTATACACGAGACGCCTGCCGCGATAACTGAAGACGTGCGGCAGATAATCATTTTGTGCAATGGCGCGGCAGAGGCGCGGGAAATCGGCGAAGGCGGTGTTGGCGGAGAGCGAGAGAACGAGAAGAATGGAGGCAATAGTCACATAGTAGAAGATGCCTTTGCCGAAAACGGAGCCAATGAGCATGGAGAGAAGGCTCTGGTAGCCGGGCTGGCCCGGATCCGTTGCGGTGATGCCGTAAACTTTCACGAGATAGGAAATTCCGGCCAGCAGGACAGCCAGGATAAAGATAATTACAGTAAGAGTGCGCTGCGCGTTCTTCACGGTGGGTTTGCGGAAGGCTTTGACGCCGTTGCTGACCGCCTCAACGCCGGTTATTGCGGTGCAACCGCTGGCGAAAGCTTTGAGGAGCAGCCAATAACTGACGGCTTCGGTCATGGGAGGCGGAGGAGGAAGCGCAGCTACCGGCGTTGGATGGCCGTGGCCCAGAAGGACGCGGAGAAGTCCTGCGGCGATGGTGATCATCAGCGTGCCGACAAATAGATATGTGGGGACTGCGAAGACCACGCCGGCTTCGCGCACTCCGCGAAGATTGATGATGGTGATTAGGATCAGAATGCCGACGCACATCGAAATCGTGTAAGGCAGCAATGACGGAACGGCGGAGACCAATGCGCCGACGCCCGCGGAGATGCCGACTGCTACTGTGAGAATGTAATCGGCGAGAAGCGCTGCCGCGGCGAGAAGGCTGGCGCGTGCGCCGAGATTGAATCGCGCAACAGTATAGGAACCGCCGCCGTTTGGATAAGCGGCAATGGTCTGGCGATAAGAGAAGTACACGATGATGAGCAGCGTGATGATGGCGGCACTGATGGGGATGAGATATCGAACGCCGAGAAGACCGAGGGGAATCAGAAGGCTGAGGCCGGCTTCGGGCCCGTATGCGGCGGAACTGAGGGCATCGAGACCAAAGATGGGGATGCCTTTCGAGACGCCGATTTGCTCGGCGCGCTCGTCAGTGGTTGCGATGGGTTTGCCGACGACTAAGTCCAGAATGTTCATGAGCGGTTCGGGTTTATTCGCAGTTCATACAAGAGAATAGGATTTACCTTCTGCGTGAAAGGTGACTTCCGGCAAAGGCTCGGGTTGGAGATTGCATTCGGTATTCGCTCCAGGATCGGCGAACGATCCGAGCAACCTACAATAACATCGGTCGGATTTGGAATCACAGAATGGATTCCTGCCGAGTGAACAGCGCCGCCTGCCAGGTGTCTTATCCGGAATTCGAATCGGGACGACAAAAAGTTTGCATCGTACGCTGACGTTTTCCTTACGGCTCGCTTATGACTTCCTTATACGCACTCCGCTAGCGTCCCAAGTGTTTCGGGGGTGTGGCGATGAAAAAGTTAAATGGCTTTCCAGCGCTTGCTGCTCTTGTGCTTGTTTTACTTCTGACTCAGTGGGCCGGGCGTCTTGAGGCGCAATCTACTTTCGGAAGTTTGCGGGGGTTGACGTTAGACGCGACCGGATCGGCGATGCCGGGAGCAGAAATTACAATCCGCAATTTGGATGACAATAGTGAATACAAGGCGGTTAGCGGCGAAGATGGTGTGTTCCAGGTCGAGAATTTGAAGCCCGGGCACTACCGCGTGGCCGGTCACAAAGCGGGCTTTGCCGATGCGATCGTTCCGCAGCTTACGCTCGAAGCTCGCCAGGATCTTCGTTTGACTCTGACTTTGTCTGTTGCCAGTCAAAGCCAAACCGTCGAGGTCAGCGCGGCCGCTGAACAAATTAACACCGAGAACGGCACGATCGCCGGCAGTTTGGAGAATCAACAACTGACGCAGCTTCCGCTCAACGCCAGGGCGGTTTCGACGAGCCCGCTGGCGGCGCTCGCGCTTTCTCCCGAGGTGCAGTATGACTCGCAGGGGAATATTTCCTTAGGCGGAGCGACATCTTCGATGGTGGGCTATTCCGTTGATGGCATCTCGACGGCAAACGTGCGACAGAATGGCGCGCTGCAGGATGCTTATCCGTCTTCTGAGGGGATCGAAGAGCTGAGGATCACGTCATCGAACAACAATGCGGAATTTGCGCAGGTTGGCGATGTGACCTTCACAACGAAGAGTGGCACCAATAAATTTCACGGGAGTCTCTTCGAGTACTTGCAAAACGACGCCTTCGACGCCAAGCCGCTCAATTTCAATGTGAAAGTGCCGAAGCGCTTCAACACGTTTGGCGGAAGTCTGGGCGGCCCTGTGGCGATTCCGAAGCTTTTCAAAGGCGATGGCAAGACGTTCTTCTTTTTCGACTATGAAGCAAATCGCAGAAGCATTTCCGCGGCCGAGCAGTATCTCGTGCCGGCCCAGGCGGAACGCAATGGCGATCTCAACGGATTTGTTACGGCCAGCAATCCGCTGCCGTTCACGAATCCGATGACGGGCCAGCCCACGGCTATTTTGATTGATCCCACAACGCATCAGCAATTCGTGGGTTGCAATGGCGGCCAGCCAAATGTGATTTGCAACTCGGGCGCGAACAACCGGATTAGCCCAGTCGCTCAGGCGCTGTTGAATTTCTATCCGCTGCCGAACGCGAACCTGAGCGTGGCGAATCCTTCCTTCAATTATGAAACGCTTGTGCCGACGCCTTCAGATACGAATGGCTGGGACATCAGACTCGACCGGGCGATTACTTCCAAACAGCAGGTGTTCGCGCGCTTCAACTGGAAAAATCTGCTGACCGACGTGGCCAATCCGCTTCTGCCGAATGATGTGGATTCGGAGCACAATCGCGGGCTGCTGGTTTCCTACAACTACGCGATCAGCCCCAAATGGATCAACGAATTCCGCTTCGGCTTCACGAATGCGCTGGTGAACGTGAACTTTCCGATCGTGGGAAGTGCGGCGATTTCGCAGTTAGGCTTGCAAGGAATTGACATCAGCCAGCATCCCACTGGACATGCGTTTCCGACGTTCAATTTCAGCGACGGCAGCGGATTCACTCCCGTCGGAAGAGATCGAGCGGGGATTACGCAGTCGCAAACTCTCGAGTATACGGACAACGTGACACGGCAAATGGGCAAGCACACGATGCGCTTCGGCGTGGATGTGCGGCGCGTGAACTACCAGGACCTGATGTTCTTTGAGCCTTCGGACGACTATGGACTGTTTACATTCAATCAGGGCGTCTTCACCGGAAGTTCCTACGGCGACGCTCTCCTGGGCATGCCAAATACATCCTTCTTTGCGATTACCAGCCCTCAGGTGAATGCTCGCGCGTTTCAGTACAGCGTTTACGGCCAGGACGAATGGCAGGTCAGCGACCGCATCACTTTGAATTTCGGGCTGCGGTGGGAGTTGCTACCGCCCTTTACAGAAAATATCGGAGATTTGGGAAGTTTCGATCCCCGGAATAACAGCGTCTTGGTTCCAAATGCGCTGCAGAATACTCTCGCGAATTCGACGGCGTACCAGCAGGTGTATGCCGGATTTCTCGAGTCGTTCAATGCTTGCTCATTGGGGCAGGGCGGTCCTTGCACGAACGTAATGAGCGCTAGCCAGGATCATCTGCCGCAGGGGCTCAGGCAGCTGTATATGCGCGATTTCGATCCGCGAATCAGTGTGGCGTTTCGACCGTTTCGAGACAACAAGACCGTTTTCCGCGCGGGATTTGGAATTTTCACCGTTTCCACTCTTGGCCCGATGTCGTTCAATAACGCGGGGAACCCGCTATCGGTGGTCCATACGTACGCGAACAACGTGGGAGGAGAGCCGCAATTCCAATTTCCTGCGACGGCGCCTGCGGCGCAAGCCGTCGCTTATGGCGGAGGCACGCTCGACCAAGCCAACGATCCGCTGTTCCGGGATCCTCAGGCGACGCAATGGAATTTCACGATTGAGCGCGAGCTCAGCGAGAGCACATTGCTGCGTGTGAGCTACGTGGGAATGAATTCGTACCGGCTGGCGGTCACCGAGGATCTGAACCAGGTCCAACCCAGCACCACCCCGTATTCGGCCGGCAATACACCCTATCCGAATTGGTTCACTTTGCTCTCCACCGAAAACGCGGGCTTCGCGAATTATCAGGCGCTTCAAGTGGAGGCCAATCACAAAATGGGCAAGGGAATATTCTTTCAAGGAAATTACACCTTCGCAAAAAATCTCAGTGATGCGCAAGGCGACGCACCCAGTGGATTCGCCAGTGAAGTGGCGTACGGGCTCGCGGTCTCAAATCGCTTCGATCTTCGCGCGGACCGCGGCAATGTTGAAGGCACGCCCCGCCAGCGCGTTCAACTGAACGGAATTTATCAGATCCCGTTTGGAGCGGGGCGGAAGTGGCTCAATAAGCCCGGTTGGAAAAATCTCGCGATTGGAGGCTGGGAAGCCACCACCGTCACGCTCCTGCAAACTGGCCCGTGGCTGACTCCGACCATTAGTCCAACGCTCGACCAATCGAATACCGACATCGCCAACCGAGGGACTTTGCTGCGGCCGGATTGCGTTGGGAATCCGATCCCTGCAAACCGGAGTTCCGCCGCGTACTTCAACTCGAGTGCGTTTGCGCAGACCCCCAGTGATGCGGGACGGATCGGAAATTGCGGAGTGGGAATATTGGAAGGACCGGGCACAATCGTGGTCTCGGCTGGCTTAGGGAAGACGTTTCCTCTTGGCGAGAAGGCGAGGCTGCGGTTCGAATCGACTTTTACAAACATATTGAATCACACGAACTATGCGCCGCCTGCCGTGGACATCAGCAACGCGCAGACTTTTGGCGTGCTGCAATCGAATCAAACTTCGGCGAATGCAGGGCCGCGAACGGGACAGATGGCGCTGCGGCTGGATTTTTAAGTCGCGACGATTCGCGGAAGTGTTACGCCGTTTATTTCATATGGGTGATACGGGTCTGCCATCCCGCGCTCATGGTTCCTACCCCCGTTTAGTGATAGCGTGCATCACGATCCGATTGCAAAGGGAGTCCTCATGCGGACCTGGCACTGCACGCTGCTTTTGGCATCACTGACATTTACTGGATTCGGCACGTATCAAGTTGCGTCCGGCGAGCCGCAATTTATGACGGCGGCGTACGCTGCATCCGTTGATAGCGATGTGCGAGCTTTTATGCGCGTTGTGGCTCACGATGTTACGCAGGATGGTCCGATTGCGTGGCGCAAGCACTTCGCCGACAGCCCCGCTTTCTTCATGGCTGTGGATGGTCATTTGGTTTTTCCGGATAGCGCGGCGGCGACGGCCGGAATTCAAGGTGCCGCGGGAATGTTCAAGCACGTTGAATTGCGATGGGGCGATGATTTGAGAGTGGATCCGCTGGCGGAGAATTTCGCTGTTGTGGGGGCTTCGTACCACGAGGTCCGCGTGGATGCGGCGGGGAAGCGCGTGGACGAGGATGGATTTTTTACGGGCACGGTAGAAAAGAGAGATGGGCGCTGGCAATTTCGCAATGCGCATTGGTCGGCGGCTGCGGCAGCCAAGTAGCTTGTGATCTGACGTATCGTTGCTGTTTGAATAAAGGCGAAGAGCCGGCGAGACGCGGTTCGAAAGCTTCCATCGAAAACTCAGGGCAGGCGGCGGTACAAGAGGCCGCCGGGCACTATTCGCGATTCCGGCGATGCGTAGGTTAAGGCTTCTGTTTGGCGACCCAATCGCGGACGCGCTTATCCAGGACATCGAGCGGGAGGGCGCCCCCGTTGAGGATTTCGTCGTGGAAGGTTCGGATGTCGAATTTGTCGCCGAGTTGATCTTTGGCGTATTGGCGAAGAGTAAGAATTTGCAGTTGTCCGAGTTTGTAAGCGAGGGCTTGAGCGGGCCAGGCGATGTACCGATCTACTTCACTCTGAATATTGGGTTCGTCCATCGCGGTGTAGCGGTGGAAGTACTCCACCATCTGATCGCGGGACCAGCGCTTCTCGTGTACGCCGGTATCAATGACTAAGCGAATGGCCCGCCACATTTCATTTTCCAGACGGCCGTAGTCACTATAGGGATCCTGATAGCGGCCGACGTCTTTGCCGAGCCGCTCTGAATAAAAAGCCCAGCCCTCGACGAACGCGTTGTAGTCCTCATATCTCCGGAATGACGGCAGATCAGGCAATTCCTGCGCGAGTGAAATCTGAAGATGATGTCCGGGAATTCCTTCGTGGTAAGCGATCGCTTCGACATTGAGCAGGAGGCGGTGCTCGGGATCCCATTCGTTTACGTTGATGTGGCCGGGGCGCGAACCGTCTGCGGTGCCGTCGGTGTAATCGGCGGGGACGGCGTCCTTCGAGCGCGACACTACCATCGGAATCACCGCGAGCTTGTTGTTGGGAAGTTGACCGAAGAGTTTTGGGAGTTCCGGTTCCATGTCGTGAATGTACTTTGCGTAAAGATCCAGCAACTGCTGGCCGGAAGTGGCGTAGAACTGGCGTTCGTTCTTGATGTGTTCGTTGAGTGCGGCGAGATCTTTGAATCCGAGCATGTGCGCGAGGGCAAGCATCTCGGCTTCGATCTCGTCCACTTGCTTGAGGCCGATCGCGTGAATCTGATCTGCGGTGAGATCGGTGGTGGTCATGAGGCGAATTTCAAAGCGATAGCGCGCGGCACCGTCGGGAAGAGACCAGATGCCGGGATCGACGCGGCCCTTCGGAGCGTACTCGTCACGAATGAATGCGGTGAAGCGAGCATAGGCGGGCAAGACGAATTCCTTAATCGCGGAGAGGCCGGTTGCGCGCAGGCGCTTTCGATCGGGTTCGGAAATGCTCCCAGGGAATTTAAGAAACGGCTGGGCGAAGGGAGATTCTTCTGGCTCCTGCGAGGCGATTGCATTGCACTGATCCGCGGCTTTCTCGAGCAGGAAACGCGGCGGCATCAATTTATCGTTCATGCCTTTGCGCATCTGGATGGCGGTCTGATCGAGGAGGCGGGGTATTTGTTTCAGGCGGGAGATGTAGTCGTCAAAGTCCTTGGCGGATTCGAAGGAGAGGACGTTGACTAAATCGGGCAGCTCGAGATGGATTCCGTTCTCCTGATCCACCGGCATTTCCCACGGCTTGAAGCGAGCGCCTTCGATTTGCATCTGAAGATCGCGAACGATCAGAACTTTGTTGAGCGTCTCCCGCTCGGGGAAGCCTGAAGTGTCGATGGCTTCGAAGCGGGTGAGGAATTTCTGAGCCTCCTGCAAATCTTTGTTGATGGCTTCCTGAGAACGATCGTCGAGTTTGTCGTTCCAGCGCTTATCTCCGATGGTCGAGGCGAAGATCGGGCTGCTGCGCAGCCGATATTCCCACTGCTCGGCGAGAAGATCATTGAGCGCCTTGCGCCGTGATTCGAGAGACGGCGGCGATTGGACGACGACGGAGACGGAAATAAGCAAGCACAGGAACAAAGCGATACACGTGCGGAGACTAAGAATGTCCATTCAGGTTCCTTGATTGAACAATTTTTCGGACGAGTGAGTCTTCAGCGAGGAGTTCGCCCGGTTGCCCGTCCAATTGTCCGTCTGCGCCGTCAGAACCTGGGGATTCTACTCCGGAGATGTCCTCGAAGTCTGCACCCGACTCGCTTTCAATGACCGTAGTGAATGCGCCGTTTCAGGGAGGATCGGCAGTCCGTGGCTCGAGGGGGCTATTCGTATCGCAGCGCGACCATGGGATCGACGCGCGCGGCGCGTCGCGCGGGAATCCAGCATGCCGCGACAGCGACCAGGAGCAGAACGCCCGCTACGGCGGAGAATGTAAGAGGATCCGTTGCGCTTACATTGAAGAGCAGAGAGAGCTTTGCGAGCAGCCGCGTCAGTGCTGCGGCTGCCACGAGGCCCACGACTACGCCGGCGAGCGCCAGCCGGGTGCCTTGCCACAGAACCCAGCGCAACACGGTACCGCGCTGTGCGCCAAGCGCCATTCGAATGCCGATTTCGTTGGTGCGCTGGCCGACGACGTAGGCGATTACCCCATAGAGCCCAATGCCTGCTAACACGAGGGCGATCGCAGCGAATGCTCCCAGCAGCATCATGGCGAAGCGCTGCGAAGCGAGCGAAGACTCGATGATCTCGTGCATCGTCTGGACTTGGGTGATCACCTCATCTTTGCTGATCCGATCATTCGTGCGGCGGATGGAGTCCATAAATCCCGAGATGTTTCTCGCGGAACGAACCACGACCTCTGTATTCGACGGCACCAAGGCCATCGTGCTGTCATCCATTTGCATGAAGGCAAAGTAGGCTTGGGCGCGTAGAGAATTCTGATCGTCCACGTCGAGTCCCCACTGCTTGACGTGGCCGATGATGCCAACGATCTCATACGAGTCATCCCGGTTTCCGACGTGAATCGTCTTCCCGATGGCGTCTCCGTTCGGAAAATATTTTCGCGCCAGAACTTCGTCCACGACGGCAACGCGCTGGGAATGCTCGTCGTCGCGATTCGAGAAAAAGCGTCCAGCGAGCAATGGAATCCGCATGGCTCTCAAATAATCGGGGCCCACGATGTAATTGAGCGCCCAGTTTCTTTCGTTGTCGCTCGCCGGGCGCGGCTGGCCGTCAATCCAGAAGGTTGTGTCGTCCTCGCCGTTCATGGGAACTGCGCCCCAGCTGAGCGATTCTGCTTCCACGCCGGGCGTGGCGGCGATTTCCGCATCGAAATTGCGCAGAGCCGCGCGGATGGCTGCGGCGGGAGCCGTCATCATCTGTGGCGGGAGGGCGAGGTTGAAGGTGTAAGTATTGTCGGGGTTAAATCCGGGATTCACGGTCCACAGTCCGGCAAGACTGCGAATCAACAATCCCGCGCCAGCGAGCAGCACCAGTGCCATGGCCATCTGGACGGCAACGAGAACGCCCTGAGTGCGGCGCCGCGAGCCAATCGCGCCTCGTCCGCCTTCTTTCAATGTTTCGTGAACGCTTCGCCGCGCCGTGCGCATCGCCGGAACCAAGCCGAAGAAAATTCCCGCGCACACAGAGAGCAATACCGTGCACCAGAGGACTCGCGCGTCAATTCCCACTTCGCTTGCGCGCGGGAGGGTGGCAGGCAGCGCAGCGAGCGCGGCGTGAGTCCCGGCACGCGCGAGTGCAAGTCCAAGCGCGCCCCCGGCGATCGCGAGCAAAATGCTTTCGGTAAGCATTTGCCGGACCAGGCGGCCTTTGCTCGCGCCGAGAGCCGAGCGCAGGGCGACTTCCCGCACGCGGCCCGTGGCGCGAACGAGCAGCAGATTGGCCACATTGACGCAAGCAATCAGCAATACGAGTCCCACCGCGCCAAGCAATAGCAGCAGAAATGGCCTGACCTCGCCCACCATGCTTTCCTTTAGCGGGGTCAGCGTGGCTCCGATTCCTTTGTCCACGTCAGGATAAATTTCCGCGAGATCGTGCGCCACGTGCTCCATGTCCCCGCGCGCCTGTTCGATTGTGACGCCCGGCTTCAAGCGCGCGATGCCATGAATGCCGAGCCCGGCACCGCGATTCCGAAGCGCCGAGTTGGCAAATTCACCGAGCGGAGCGTAAATATCCACGGAGTCGAAGGTGGAATTGGGCAAGTTGAAGTGCCCGGGAAAGACGGCAACAATCACGTAACCCTTGCCGTCCAGCGTGATGCCTCTTCCGATCACATCCGGAGCGGAGCCGAATTTTCTTTTCCAAAGCGCCGTGCTGATGGCCACCACATTCGAAGCTCCGATTTCATCTTCGGACGGAGTGAACCAGCGACCGAGGACCGGTTTCACTCCGAGCATGGGAAAGAAGTCCGATGTGACCACGGCAGCGTTCAGCTCGTCGGCATCGCCCGCACCCGTGAGCAGGTATCCGGTGGATCGCGAAACGGCGAAGAAAGAAAACGATTGGTTTATCCGCCGCCAATCGAGGAAATTCGGATATGAAATCGAGCCTTGGGGAAAATTGGGCTTGCTCGCATCAACTGTGACCAGCCGATCGGGCTCTGGAAACGGCAACGGATTCAGCAGGACGCCGTTTACTACGGAAAAGATTGCTGTGTTCGCGCCGATGCCGAGGGCCAGGGTGAGAATGGCGACGGCGGTGAAACCGGGGGATTCTCGCAGCGTACGGAGGCCGAAGCGGATGTCTTGCAATAGCTGCTCGAGCCAAACGAAGCTCCAGACTTCGCGGGTTTCTTCCTGCACTCGCGTGACATTGCCGAATTTGCGCAGAGCGGCGTAGCGCGCTTCGTCGGGCGGCATGCCGCGGGCGACGTTATCGCGCGTCTCGATTTCGATGTGGTCGTGAATATCCTGCTCGACATCGTCCAGCATGCGCTTGCGGCGGTTCATGATTTGCCCTCTTGCTGCCTGAGTCTGGAAATCCGTTCGATCCACATGAGGCCGCTATGCACCGCACACTTCCTGTCTGATCATGTGAATGCTCATCACTCGTATCGAAGCGCGACGATGGGGTCGACGCGCATCGCGCGGCGTGCTGGAACATAGGAGGCTAGAAAAGCAACGGTACCGAGCACCACAGCCACAGTGGCAAAGGTCAGCGGATCGGTCGGCTTGACGTCAAACAAGACGCTCGACATCCAGCGCGTCATCACGACCGCCGCCACGACGCCGATGCACAGGCCGAGCATCGCGAGCCGCACTCCATGCCCCACAATTTCGCGCAGAACATCGGCTCGCTGCGCGCCGAGCGCTATTCGCAGGCCGATTTCGCGAGCACGTTGCGTCACCAGGTAGGACAGAACCCCAAAAATTCCCGCGGCCGTAAGCAGCAGCGCAATGCCGCCGAAAGCTCCGAGGAGGAGCGCGTTGAAACGGTCGCCCGCGGTCGAACTCGACACGACATCCTCCATCGTGCGGAACGCCGAAGTCGCTTCATCCGGATCTATCGCGCGGATGGATTGGCGCACGGCAGTCGCGAGCATTGCGGGATCACCGGCGCTGCGAACCACCACATTCATTCTCGTGAAGGAGCCCGGTATAAAGATCGCGGGGCGATTGGATTCCTGCAATGCGAAGTGCTTGTTGCCTCCCACGATTCCGACAATCTCACGCACGACGAATCCGGGCTTACCTTCAAACATTTTCAAGTGCTTGCCCATCGGGTTTTCGTTCGGGAAGAGCTTCTTTGCGAACGGCTCATTCACGATCACAACCTTCCGGGATTCCAATGAATCCCGCCGTTCAAAGGCCCGCCCGGCCAACAGTGGAATTCGCATCGCACCGAAATAGTCGCCGTCGATGACTCGGAAATCCGCGTCATCGTTGTCGTTCGGGTTTGCGGGCGGCCGCTCGTCTGGCGGCATGCCGCGCGCGATGTTGTCGCGAGTCTCGATTTCGATGTGATCGCGGATGTCCTGCTCGAGATCGTCCAGCATGCGCTTGCGGCGGCTCATGACTCGCTCTCTTGCTCTGCAGGCCGGAGAATGCGTGCGATCGCGCCGGCGAGCTTCTCCCACTTGCTGGTTTCGCGCTTGAGTTGCCGCCGGCCTTTGGCGGTGAGCCGGTAGAATTTGGCGCGGCGATTATTTTCGGAAGTGCCCTCTTCGACCGAAATCCATTCTCGCTTGATGAGGCGATGAAGCGCGGGATAGAGCGAGCCTTGTTCGACCTGCAGCACTTCGTCGGAGTTGAATTCGATCGCCTTGGCGATGGCGTGGCCGTGCGTAGGCCCGAGGATGAGCGTGCGGAGAATCAGTAGGTCGAGCGTGCCCTGCAGGAGCTCGATGCGTTTTTTTTGCTCTCTGGTAGACATTCTATGGGAAGCTACCTCGCTTCCAGTAGAATGTCAAGGGGAACGGGCTGAAATTGGCTGACGACTGATCGGGATTAGCTCATCTTAGAGATGCGCAATCCCGGATATACAACCAAGCGTCGCGAGCTCACGATTCAGATTTCATTTTCACCGATCGCGTGCGCGATTAGCGGCGACGGGCCAGTGAGAGCAGGCGGAGAATTTCGAGATAGAGCCAGATGAGCGTGACCATCAGGCCGAACGCACCGTACCACTCCATGTACTTCGCGGCGCCGGACTGGACGCCGGTCTCGATAAAATCAAAATTGAGAATCAGGTTGAGCGCGGCCACGATTACGATGAAGACGCTGATGGCGATGCCCCACGGCCCGGCGCTATTGAGAAGCGGCACCTGTTTGCCGAAAAAGCCGAGGCCCAGGTTCACGAGATAGACGAGCATGATGCCGCCGGTGGCGGCGATGACACCGATTTTGAACTTTTCCGTCGCTCGAATAATTCCACTGGTATAGAGAGCGAGCATTACGGCGAGGGTTCCAAAGGTGAGAGCGACGGCCTGCGTCGCGATCCCGTGATATTGCTTGTCGAAAAATGCGGAAATTCCGCCGAGCGCGAGGCCTTCAAGGAGCGCGTAGACCGGAGCGGTGAAGGGCGACCATTCCTTCTTGAAGATCGTCACCATCGCCACAATGAATCCGCCGATTAGCCCGCCCAGCATCCACGGGAGAACGGCGTCCGGCGATTCTGAACGCGCGAGGCCCCACGTCCATCCGGCTGTAGCAATCACGCAGACGAGAAGGATGCCGGTCCTGTTGACCGTGCCCTGTAAAGTCATCGTCGGGCCGGCGACGGCTATCTGGCCATCGAAAGTCTTTGCATTGAACGCAGGGTTCGAAGTGCGCAGCGGGTCAGGCATGAGTAATTTCCTCCATAAATTTGTCATTGCGAGTGTACCCGTTTCGGATTTTCCAGGCTAGTTTCTAGCTCTGAAGGATTGGCTTGCTTGAGCCGGCCCGCAAATTAAATCCTCGTGAAGCGAAACTTCCGAAACTCCAGTACAATTCAATACCCCAGAGGTAGAACGAGAGGAGTTTCTTATGGCAGCCACTTCGCAAATCTCGGCATCAACCATTGACGCGATCAAGGAAAAAGCCCGGCGGCTCGGAATCTATTCGATGATGTCCACGACGGCAGCCGGTTCGGGACATCCGACTTCCTGCCTCTCCTGCGCGGAATTGATGGCGGGAGTTTTCTTTTATGCGATGAAGTTCGATCCCAAAAACCCAAATTCGCCAGACGGCGACCGCTTCGTGCTTTCAAAAGGCCACGCCGCTCCCATTCTGTATGCCGCTCTCGCGGAAGCCGGCGTGTTTCCGCTCTCTCGCATCATGACGCTCCGCCAACTTTCGAGCGAACTCGAAGGTCATCCGACGCCGCTCATTCCGGGAGTGGATGCGGCGACGGGATCGCTCGGGCAAGGATTGTCGGTCGGCGCTGGACTGGCCATCGGCGCGAGACTCGACGGCAGTTCGACGCGCGTTTACGTCCTCACTGGCGACGGCGAGTTGGCGGAAGGGCAGGTGTGGGAGGCCGCGGAGTTTTCCGGCCACTACAAGCTCGAAAATCTCACGGTGATTGCGGACATCAACGCGCTAGGCCAGAGCGAGCCGACGATGTACCAGCACGACATGGAGATCTATCGCCGCAAATTCGAATCGGAAGGCTTCGACGTTCAAGTGATTGACGGCCATGATGTGGCGGCGGTTCTCGCGGCGCTCGATCACGCCAAATCGGTGAAGGGGCGGCCGCAGGCCATCGTCGCGAGGACGATCAAAGGCCACGGCGTCAGTTTCTGCGCGGGCAAGGAGGGCTGGCACGGGAAGGCATTCTCGAAGGACGAACTCGCGAAAGCGCTTTCCGAAGTTGGCACAGTCGCGCCGATTCCGCCCGATCCCGGAAAATCCTACGCGCGCACATCGCTTCCCGAGCCGCCGGATTTTCCCGCGCCCGCCGCACCCGATTACAAACCCGGCGCCACGGTCGCGACGCGCGAAGCGTATGGCTACGCGCTGAAGCGGCTCGGCGCAGTAAACAAGCACATCGTGGCGATCAGCGGCGACGTCAAGAACTCAACGTTTTCGGAAATTTTCGGCGACGCGTACCCCGACCACTTCTTTCAGGGCTACATCGCCGAGCAGAATATGGTGAGCGTCGGCGTCGGATTGGCAGCTCGCGGAAGAGTTCCGTTTATTGACACGTTCGCGTGCTTCCTCTCTCGCGCGTTCGATGAAGTCCGCATGGCCGCCATCAGCCGCAGCAACATCAAGCTGTGCGGTTCGCACTGCGGTGTCTCGATCGGCGAAGACGGCCCGTCTCAAATGGCGCTCGAAGACCTGGCGATGTTCCGGGCGGTGAACGGCTCGATCGTTCTCTATCCTTCAGACGCCGTTTCCGCGGAGCGCTTGACCGAATTCGCGGCGCACGCCGAAGGTATCACCTACATCCGGACATCGCGGCCAAAGACGGTGATCCTCTATTCGATTGACGAGAAATTCCCCGTTCCCGGCTTCAAGGTGCTTCGGCGAAGCGACAATGATCGCGCAACGATTATCGGCGCGGGAATCACACTTCACGAAGCGCTCAAAGCCGCCGATCAATTGAAGGGGCAGGGAATCGCCGTCCGCGTAATTGACCTTTACTGCGTCAAGCCGCTCGACGGCGCGGCCCTGGCCGCGGAACTGAAGGCGACCGGCGGCCGGCTGGTGACGGTCGAGGATCATTTTGAGGAGGGCGGAATCGGCGAGGCTGTGCTCGCGGCACTCCTCGATGCCGGTTCGGGGCCATCAAAAGTCCGGAGGCTCGCGGTGCGCGGCATGCCTCATTCCGGCAAGCCCGATGAACTGGTGGACAAGTTCGGAATTTCAGCGCGGCATATCGTGGAGGCCGTCAAAGAGATCGGATCCTGATTCGAAATGGCCGATAAACCGATTTTGGTGGGAATTTTCCCGGATATTGTGGTTCTGGACGCGAACGATCAGGTGGTCTGGCAGCCGCTCGCGGGCAATTTGCGCGTCGAGTTCGATCCGCAGCGCACCCCATTTGGCTCGAACGTGTTTCAGGCGCCTGAAGGAACGCGGCTGCAAAGCGGACCGGCTCGGATAGGCGTCAATCCGGGCTCATACAAATACCGGCTGTTTCTGAATGATCAGTTGATAGGCAACGGGGAAGTACTGATTCGCCCGAAATAATTCGCGAGCGGCCTGTTTCGAGCGATGCGCGCGGGATCAGTCCCCGAAGGCGGTTCTGGCGCCGTCGATCGATTCTGCGAGCACTTTTCGGATAGGCGCCAATTGAACCGCCGAAACCGGACGCTCGCTGGGAACGCCGAATCCGGCTACTTTTCGTGGGAATTCGGATCGCCGGTCGAGTTGCAGGCCGATCGACTCCAGCAGGTCTGCCGCAAAATTCGGGTCGTCGCTGCGCTCCCGTCCAAAGAACCACAAGCGCTGCTCGTGGCGCTGTAAGAGCTGAAGCGCTTCTTCCAGCCGCTTCATTGCTCCGTCGAAAGTTCCGGCGAGGAAATAGACTGGAAGCATCCAGCCGCTCTTGCCGAAAGCCGCTCGAACGCGGACGGAATATTTGCCGGTCTGATTGCGCTCGATGGCGCACCGATACTCGTTACCTGAAAGAGTTGTTTTCGCAGCCATTGCTTCCCCCTCTGCTGAATACTGCCCTGCCCCCCGAAGCCGATTACCGCTCGCCGCTTGCTTGATCAGCGCCGCGAGTCGAAGTACCAGAGAAGTGTCAACCGAGCCCCCTAACAAGTTTCAACGCCGAAATGCTCTTGAGCTTGAACTCACGAAACGCCGAGGTCTGTCAGGCCGCTAGGCTTCGACTTAAATCCGAATTCTCGACCTGGCAACAGGGCGGGCGCTGAGAACTAAAAGTATAGCGAACTGGAGATGGCGCGGCAATACTCTGAGGGAAAATCAATAAGTCTGTTATTTTAAGCGATATAGGGCAGTTAGGAGCCGGCGAGAGCTTTCAGATTCGTCTCGTCTATGATCAACTTGCCCTGACGCTGCAGACGGTCCTTGAGTGCTGTCTGGAACGCCGCGAACACGGCCGACTGCTTCGATTGGAGGAGTTGCTGCTGGATTTGAGTCCTTTGAAGGATGAGTTCCTCGGGTTTTGGCTGATCGTGCGCGACGACGCGGTACACAATCCAGTTCGCGCCGAGCGGCATCGCGTCGCTCACCTTGTCCGCGGGCATCGTAAACGCCGCGTCGAACTGGCTCGCCGAGCCGAGATCGCCCACCTGGCCGGTGCGCGCGAAAGATTGGCTGGTGCTGACCGTGAATCCGAGTTCTTTCGCCGCTTTATCGAACGGTGCGCCCGCGCGAGTGCGCTTGGCGAGCTCATCCGCGCGCGACTTAGCCAGCGATACCGAATTCTCCTTGCGGTAATCGGCGAGGACAGCATCGTGAGCTTCGGCAAGGCTCGCCTGATGCGCCGGCTGAATATCTTTGAGCGACAGAATCACCGTACCACGCTCGATTCGAATCGGCGCGCTGATATCACCCTGCCGAAGGCTAAAGAGCGTCTGCTGCAGATCCGGCGCACTGCCTAGGTCGCCGACGGGCTCCGTCGCAGAGACTGGCGGCGTGGATCCGGTTTGCAAGTCAAATTTCTTGGCCAGCGCATCGAGCGTTTGCCGGTTCGACTGCCGCACGGCCGACGCCATCTGATCCGACAATTTAGCTGCTTCCGCGTTCACTTTGTCTTCCTGAACGATCGGCAGAATCTGCGCGCGCACGTCATCGAAGCTCTTTGTGTGCGCGGTCTCTTTATCGAGCACCTTGATGATGTGGAAGCCGTATTGCGTTTTTACGAGGTCAGAGATCGCGCCCTTTGGCAAGCTGAACGCCGCGTGCTCGAATTCCGGCACGGTCTGCCCTTCGACGATCCAGTCTAAATCGCCGCCCTTCGACGCCGTCGTGTCCTCGGAGTATTTCTTGGCAAGATCTTCGAAATTCGCGCCGGACTTGGCTTTTTTCAGGACGTCTTCGGCTCTCGCCTGTATTTCGGCCACTTCAGCGTCCGTTTTTCCCAGCGTCTTGAACAGAATGTGCTCGACGTGGACGCGGTTCTCAACCTTGAACTCGTCGATATGCTGGTCGTAATACGCATGGAGCTCCTGATCGCTGACGGGTGCGTGCTGCTTCAATTGCTCGAGATCGAGGAGGGCGTAGTTCGCCGACCGCTTCTCCGGAATCTGATAATGGCTTTTGTTCTTCTCGAAATATTGCGAGAGCTCGGCATCCGTGGGATTGATCGTGGGCGCCAGATCGGCCGGTTTGCTCAGAGCGTATTCGATCGTCACCTTTTCATTCTTGCGGCGGAACTCCGTTACGATTTCGCCATCCGACACGGTAATCCCGTCCGTCAACAGCGAGTGGAATTTCTCCTCAAGGAGTTGCTGGCGCACGAAGGTCTCAAAATCCCGCACCGACATTCCAGTGCCCGACTGTACCAAAGCGGTATAGCGCTCCCTGCCGACCCATGTGTCACCGTTGAATGCGGTTGGCAAATACTTTTTGATGCGGTCGGTTTCTTCCTGCGGAGTCACTTTCAGCCCAATGCGGTCGCCTTCGATTTCGAGTGCTTTCTCCGAAATCAACTGGTCGAGAACCTGCTTTGCGTAGAGGCTTTTGAACGATGGCGGCAGTTGCTGGCCGCGCAGCTCGCGATTGAGCATGCTCTCGACGTCCTGCCGCGAGATGTCCTCCGTGCCGACGCGCGCGATCGTGTCCGCGCTTGTCATTCCGGATGTCGTGCCGGGAATCAATCCGGGCACCAGGGTGATCACCATCGCGATGCAAATCATACCGAGGATCACACCCATCAGGATCTTCACGCCTGCTTGCCGCCGCTGAATTACATCAAGCATCCCGTATTAAACCTTTTGTTAAACCTTTCGCAGACCGCAAAAACACCCAATTATAGAGCACGTTCCTCGGGCGAACAAACGGTTTCCCGCAGCCTGGCAAAAGGAACGGTTGGGATGGCGGCCAAACGGACCGGTGCCGAGTTCCAGTGAACTGTTTAGTGGCCTGGGGCGACAGTGCTCGAGCCGGAAGCAAAGTGCTGGGCTTGAATCTTGTAATCCGTGTACTTGATCGTAAGAGTCGCGCGGCCGTCGAGTCGCAAGTCGGACACGCTCTGATTTTCAAGCGGAAGCCAGAATTCACCCACTTTTTCGTAGGTGTGACGGATTGCCGTCTTGCGAATCCAGAAAGAGGGATTCTTCGCGGGCTCTGCTTCGATGCGGCAAACCGCGAAATCCTTGTCATCTACCCAGACACGCCCGCGGTAAAGAAACTTCGTAGCGGCCTTGGGTTCTACAGTCAATACGTAGTTGCATCCTGAATCATTCCGCTCGTAATTGAGGGCGGTGAAGTCGTAATTATTCGGATTCAGCTCGACGCCAGCCCGATTCTGCACTTCCATGGCTTCCTGTTCGCTGTCGAGGAGTCTCTTAAGAACGCGATTCACGATTAATTTCGATCCGTTTTCCGAAACCACGTGGAATTGTTTCGTGCCGGGAGCGTCATACGTCATCTCGACCGTCATATCGGCGTGTAGTCCGCCCGGAAAGCCTGCGTAGTCGAGCTGGTAGAACCGATTGCCCTTATAACCTTCGAGCGCCTTGGCCCGTTGGGCGTTCCTGGTAACTAATTTCTCAACCACCTGTGGAAGTGTAAGCTGCGCCTGCATGACTGGCTGACCCGGCGTTTGCGCGGACGCCTGGCCCGCCGAAAGGAAAAGCCACACGAGCAGGGCGAGAATTGACAGAAATCGGCCGTATCCGCGCAATGCCATTATGTCCTTAAGTTCTCCGAACTCAGATGTTCGCTGAATTAACGAGTGGGGTTCAGTCGTCTATCGGCGATCTAATAATAACCTAGAATAACCTAGGTTGTCGCGATATCAAGCACGCCTCGGCTTACCGTGTTCGCAGCATGCAAACACCGGCCGTAAGCCTCGTACATCCCTTCGAATATCTTTTCCCACGAAGTCAAAAGTGCGTATTCGCGGGCTGCCGTGCGCATGGTTGCCAGCAAATCCGGACGGTTCATCAGCATCGCCGCGTAACCCGCGAAATCATGACTTTCCTCGCAGACGAATCCCGTCCTGCCGTGCTGCACCGAGAATTTTGGACCGCCGCGCCCACCGACGATCGCCGGCGCGCCGGAAGCTAGCGCCTCGAGCACCACGAGGCCAAACGTTTCGGTCTCCGAGGGAAACACGAGCGCGTCCATATTCGCGAAAGCACGCGAGAGATCGCGGCCTGTGAGCGCACCGGTGAAATCGGCATGCCGCATATTTTTTTGCAGCCAGCTTCGTTCCGCGCCGTCGCCCACGATTACGATCCGGAAATCGTTTTCGCCTACGTTGAGCAAATCCTGTTCAAACCGCGCCAGGAATCGCACGTTTTTCTCCGTCGTCAACCGCCCAACATAGCCGATTCGGAACGGCCCCCTCGGCCGATCACGAAACGCGGGATCAAAGACCGCCGTGTCCACGCTATGCGACATCAAGAAACACGGTTTGCCGGTTGCCGTCTCCATCTGTTCGATGATCTCTTGGTTCGGCGCAAAGAGAAGCCGCGGAATCTTGTAAAACCGCGCCATCGCGCGGAAACTCCATCGCTCGACGGAGCTGCCGATTTTCACACTCCAACGTTTCGGCAAGAAAGAAGTGGCGGCAACCGCCCGGCGTCCCGCGTACTCATGAAGGTTCGTCTGCCACGACGCGGCCAGCGGAATGTGGAGGCGGTGGGCGGCTAACGCACCGATAATGCCGATGTCGCTTGGACCCGTGATGTGGATGACGTCCGGCTTGAATTCATCCACAAGAGACGCGATCTTCCGATAACGCGCCACAAGCGCAGGATCGAAGCTGTGACTGCGATCGAGCGGAAATTGCGACCAGCCGCGGCGCAACTGCACTCTTGTAACGCTGCCGTCCGTTGAGTTTCGATTCTCCGGACCTGCATGAACCACGAGGAACGGAAGGCCGCGCTGCCGTGCGAATGCTTCGAAATGACGGCTCGTGCAGGCCACGCCGTCCATTTCATGATACGCATCGGGAAAGAGGGCGACTCGCAGGGGCGCGATCGTCAAGTCGTAGCCTCGAACGAAACATCGGTTGCGACGGGATCGACAACTTCTCCGGGCATTGCTTGCTTGAGCGCCCTCTGTACCGAGGCGTTGTCCAGCACCCGTAAGGCGGAGAAAATGAAATCGATGAACTTCGGGGGCGCTTTCCACCATGTCGAAAGCGGCCAATCTCCATCCGTATATCGGGCCGGATGGAAGACGCGATTGTCCCAGCGCCGCGTGCCGATTGGATGGCCGGGATATTCGCGAACCACGTCAAGGAGCATCTGTGCGATGCGAACGCATCTTGGTTCCGCATATTGGGGCATCAGCAGCACGTGACTTCGCTGTTCTGTCCGGATTTCCCGGATGAATTCGGGAAATGTTTCCGCGTTCGTCAGATTGAGCGCGCTGCTCGGGTCGCATCCGTGGCGGTCGCCGCCGGAAATCGACGGAAGTTGCCAGCGGCTGGCCATGTCTCTCACCTTGTCGTTTTCGCACCACCCGCGCGTCGCATTGAT